>Ga0209162_1000277_pt1 | contig 56965 bp, 44 predicted proteins | sample YNPNPMetaG_FD_187121 | JGI IMG/M metagenome (GOLD analysis project Ga0209162, IMG submission 187121) | Anoxygenic and chlorotrophic microbial mat microbial communities from Yellowstone National Park, USA - YNP NP MetaG (SPAdes) (version 2) ...
GCAGGGGAAGCAGCGACTTTTTTGGATTCAATGGTCCAAATCAGACACTGATCCGCGTGGCTATGTCTCGTTCTTGCTTAGCAAGCATGCCACCTTTCTTGGCGAGTGTGCCTTTCGTGGTTATAATGTTTCTTGGTATCAATTGCCAACATCGGTTTCGTTTTCACTATCGCCTCCCCCGCAATCGGTATCAGTCGTTTTTGGCGGTCAAATCAAATTGACCGGTTTTGCATATGGCGGCACAGCTACGTCTAACATGTCTAGTGTTAATGCACCACAAGTCGCACTCGGTAGTAAAGTGTGGATTGTGCTGTGGTGGAAACTTGCGCAGCCAGTACAGGAAAACTATAAAGTCAGCATTCAACTACGTAATTTGAGTGGCAACCTGGCTGCGCAGGACGACCGAATGCTGCTCAATGATCGGCATTTAAAGACCTCCCTATGGACTACAGAAGAAATTGCAATCAATGTATACATGCTAGAGTTAATAAAGGGTATTGCGCCGGGTGAATACACAATCTACGTGATCGTCTACGATCCGCAGAATAACACCCCACTGCTGATTGGTTCGGAACACGCGCTTGATTTAGGCACTATTCGAATCGTCCCATAATGTTTATCAAGATCTGGAAATCTGCAAGGCTTTGGGCTGGTTTGCTCGCCCTCGCCAGTTTCGCGCTCTACCTCCGTACGCTCGCGCCGGATGTGGTGGACGCGGACGGCGGCGAGTTTCAATTTGCCGCATGGAATTTCGGATTCGTCCATCCCACCGGCTATCCGCTTTACTTGATTCTCGGTGGATTATTTCAACACCTTGTGCCATTGGGCAACCCGGCGTATCGGCTCAATCTGTTCAACGCGCTCACCGCCGCGCTGGCAGTTGCCGCGCTCTATCTTGCCGCGAACGAACTGACGCGCGCGCGCGGCGCAGCGATTCTCGCGACGGCTTCCTTCGCGCTCACGCGCACGTTTTGGTACGATGCCAGCGCGGCGGAAACGTACGCGCTCCACGCGTTCTTTGTCGCGCTGCTCATCTACCTCGCGCTCCGCTGGCAAGCCGAACCCAGCGCGCGCAAGTTGACCGCGTTCTGTTTTGCGTTCGGACTCGCGCTCACGCATCATCGTTCGATTGTGTTGTGGGTGCCGGCGTTCGTGCTTTTCTTTGCGTATTTCGTATTGCGTGTTCCGTTTTTTACGCAATACGCAATACGTAGCACGCATCACCGCCTCCTGCCTCCTGCCTCCTGCCTCCTGCTACCCGCCGCCTGTCTCCTGCCTTTGCTCCTCTACCTCTACATCCCCCTCCGCGCGCCGGCGTCTCCCTACTACACGCTCACGCTCGCGCCCGGACGCGATTTGATTCTGTACGACAACACGTTGACTGGTTTTATCAACTATGTGCTGGGGCGCACCTTCCAATCCGAAATCGGCTGGGATGCGGTGAGCGGCGCACGCTTGCTCTCTGTCCCACAACTCTTGCTCGATCAGTTTGGCGTGCTGGGTGTCGCGCTCGGTTTCATCGGCCTGGGCGCGATGATGTGGCGGCGCGATTGGGCGCGGCTCGCCTTGCTTGCGACCGGTTTCATCGCGACGATTCTCTTTGCATCGTTCTATCACATCGGCGATATTTTTCATTACTACATTCCTGCCTACCTCGTTTGGACAATCTGGATGGGAACGGCGGTGGCGTGGCTGTGGTCGAACGGAATACGCAATACGCACTATGTATTGCGTGTTGCGTATTGCGTGTTGTTGATAGGAATAGTGGTTTCCCAATTCACGTTCAACCTGCCCTATGCCGATCGTAGCCGCGAGACCCAGCATCGTGAACAGTGGACGCGCATTTTGTCTGCGCGCGTGCCGCCCAACGCGATTCTCGTTTCGAACGATCGTGACGAAATGATGCCCTTGTGGTATATTCAGTACGTCGAAAACACGCGGCGCGATGTGCTGGGATTGTTCCCGCTCATCACGCCCGCGCCCGAACACGCGAACATCGCGCGCCTGACCGATAGTGTTCTCGATACGAACCGTCCGGTGTTTTTCATCAAAGCGATGCCGGGTATCGAAATCAAGTATCGCCTGGAACAGAACGATGCGTTGTGGCGCGTGACCGCGCAACCGCGCGCACCACAGCAAACAAGCGACGCGGTGCTGGCGAATCGCGTGCGCGTGATCGGTTACGATGTGTTGCGTGAGTCAGACGCGCTGCGCGTCGCGATCTACTGGAGTCCGCTTGCAAAATTCGATCGCGATTACACGACGTTCGTGCATCTGCTCGATGCGCGCGGCAACAAGGTGGCACAGGGGAACGATCATCCGGTCGGCGGAGAATTTTATCCCACCTCGTTGTGGCAAGTCGGCGAGATACTGCGCGATGAATTTGTGATTACTTTGAATTTAGCACCGGGCATTTATCAGTTGCTTGGTGGGATGTATCACAAGCTCGATGGCGAGATGCTGGGCGAACCGGTGATAGTCGGAGCGGTTGAAATCAAATGACGAAAGACGACGGAAGACGAATGACGAATGACGAAAGCGGCTCTTCGTCCGTTCTTCGTCTTTTATCCAAGCCACTCATCGAAGAGATTTTCGACGGCGCGGCGGAGCGCTATGATCGCGAAGGTCCGGGCATCTTTCAGGAGTGGGGTGCGCGTCTCGTCGAGTGGATGGATTTGCGCGGCGGTGAGCGCGTGCTCGATGTGGCGACCGGGCGCGGCGCGGTGCTTGTCCCCGCCGCGCAACGCGTCGGACAGTTGGGGCGCGTGGTGGGGATTGACCTTTCGCAAAAAATGCTGGAGCAAGCCGAAGCTACCGCACGCGCAGCAGGTCTGGATAATTTTGAACTGTACAAAATGGACGCGGAGCATCTGGAATTCCGCGACGAGATTTTCGATGTGGTGACGTGCGCGTTCTCGCTTTTCTTCTTTCCCGCGCTCGATGTGGCGCTGCGCGAGATGCGGCGTGTGTTGCACGTGGGCGGTACGTTCGGCGCAACGACGTTTGGTGTCACGCCGCCACCCTTTGAACCGGGCTGGCGCATTTTCGCCGAACAGATGCGCGCGTACGATGCGGTCGTGCGAACGCCGGGACGTGTGGCGTACGCGCCGGAGGAATTTCGCGCCGTACTGACCGGCGCGGGATTCGCGCGCGTCGAAACGCGGCTGGAGCAGTACGACGTTGTGTTCGCCAGCGAAGACGATTGGTGGGCATTTCAATTTACGCTGGGTAGCCGCGCCGCGCTGCTGCGAATGTCGGAGGCGACGCGCGTCAGGTTCAAGGAAGAATATCTGGCAAAGATGCGTTCGTTGTTTCGCGAGGATGGCTTGCATCTGGGCGTATCGGTGGTTTATGCGGTAGGCAGGAGGCAGTAGGCGGTAGGCAGGAGGCGGGTGGCAGGAGGCAGGAGGCGGGAAGCAGGAAATACGCAATACGCAATATGGAGGAAACAATGAATTTCCGTTTGACCGAAGAGCAACAACTGTTCAAACAAACCGTGCGTGAGTTTGCGGAGAAACACGTTGCGCCGCGCGCGAGAGAGATTGATCGCAAGGCTGAAGGTATCCCCGAGGAAATCATCAAGGGGATGGCAGACCTGGGCTTGTTCGGCGTGACGATTCCGGAAGAGTACGGCGGTTCGGCGGTGCGCGGCGAAGAGATGGTGTATGCAATGCTCACCATTCACGAACTCGCGCGCGCCGATCTTTCAATGTCGTTGCCGGTGTACACGCTACTTTGTTTGGGCTGGGGGTACGTTGCCGCGCGCTTTGGTTCGGAAGAGTTAAAGCGCGAACTGCTGCCGCACGTGGCAAAAGGCGAATGGTTTCTGGGCATCGCGACCACAGAACCGAGTGGCGGCTCTGACCTGGCGAGTATTCGTACGCACGCGACCAGAGCGGGTGAGCAGTACATCGTCAATGGCGAAAAGATTTACATCAGCGGCGTCGTCGAAGCGGCACAGCGCGGCGGTGGACATCTCACGTTGTTCAAGACCGCACCCGAACTTGGCACGCGCGGAATGACGTTCGCGTACGTTCCGCTCAAGTCGCCGGGCATCACCACACAAAAACTGACGATGATGGGGCGGATGGCTTTGTCCACCGGGATGATCGCGTACGAAAATGTGCCGGTGCCTGCCCAGTACGTGCTGGACGCGGAGAATCGCGGCTGGTATGTGTTGATGGAGGGATTCAACGCCGCGCGCGTGCTCGTCTGCGCGGCGTGTGCCGGTGGCGCAGAACGCGCGCTCGAATTGAGTGCCGAGTACACCAGACAACGGCATCTGTTTGGTCAACCCCTCGCCAAGTTCGAGGGCATCTCGTTTGAGATTGCAGACGACTATGCCAGGCTAGAGATGCTCAAAACGCAACTCCTCAAAACCGCGTGGCTCATTGATGAGTTTGGCAAAAATCCGCAAGCCGTGACGCGCAAGGAAATCAACGCCAATGTGGCGATTTGCAAACTGACCGCGCCACTGCTGGGTGTTGAAATTGCCAAGCACGCGATGATGCATCACGGCGCGATGGGATACACCATCGAAACGCCGCTTGAGATGCTGTTGCGCGGTCTGCTGTCGTACGTCGTGGGCGCAGAGGGCGGCGCAAACATTATGCGCATCATCATCGCGCGCGAATTCATCGGCGACGTTGCTATTCCGTACAAGTAGCGGAACGTCACACGCAACACGCAATACGCCATACGCAATATGCTGACTTTGGCATTTCTGCCAAGTTGTGCTAAAATGCGCGCCGTTGTGTTGACACTCCGCACGAGCGAATAATGCGGTTCGGCGAGGTGGAGCAAAATCTTTCAGGGAGGAAGTGGATGAACTGGTCAAGCATCACAACGTTCGAAGCAATCGGGGTGTGGTCAGTCCTTGGCACCGCGATCCTCGGATTGCTCTACGCGGTGTTCCTCACGCGGCAGATCTTGCGCGAGGATACCGGCACGGAGGCGATGCGCGATATTTCGAATCGCATCCGGCAAGGCGCAGTGGCTTATCTCAACCGGCAATTGCGCACGATTATTGTTTTTATCGCCATTTTGACGTTTGCTTTGTTCGGCAGCGCGGCGTTGGTCAAGGAACTGCCCAAGTACGTCACCGACGCCGGCTTCGATGGGATGGCGATTGCGCTGGGACGCGCCGGTGCGTTCTTGATGGGCTCGCTCTTTTCGCTTGCTGTTGGTCAAATTGGGATGCGAATGGCGGTGCTGGGCAATGTGCGCGTTGCAGCGGGCGCACAACGCAGTTTCGGCGAAGCGTTACGCATCGGCTATCGCACCGGCACGATTACCGGGATGTTGACCGATGGTCTTGGGCTGTTGGGCGGCACGATTATTTTCATCATCTACGGTCAAGCCGCGCCCGAAGTGTTACTCGGCTTTGGCTTTGGCGGTACGCTCATCGCCTTGTTTATGCGCGTTGGCGGCGGCATCTATACCAAAGCGGCGGACGTGGGCGCCGATCTCGTGGGTAAGGTGGAAAAGGATTTGCCCGAAGACGATCCGCGCAACGCCGCGGTGATTGCCGATCTGGTGGGCGATAATGTGGGCGATTGCGCCGGGATGGCGGCGGACATTTTCGAATCGTACGAAGTGACGATTGTCTCCGCGATGATTCTGGGCATTTCGATTGCAACGGCCGGCGCGACATTCCAATTCAAATGGATTCTGTTCCCCTTGCTGGTGCGCGCCATCGGAGTCTTGTCTTCGATCATTAGCACCTACTCGGTGCGCGCGATGAGTGAGCAGGAGAACGCATTCAAAGCGATTGATCGCGGTTATCGTCTTGCCGCGTTCATTAGCATTGCCGGGTTCTGGACGCTGGCGTTGACGTATATGAACGATTGGCGCGTCGCGGCGGCGACCACCGCCGGCGTGTTGCTCGCGGTCATCACGAATACCCTGACCGAGTACTTTACGGGTACGGACAAATCGCCGGTGCAGGAAATCAAGCAATCCACCAGTGGCGGACCGGCGACGACGATTCTCGCGGGTCTGTATGTGGGTATGGAATCGTCGGTATGGGCGATCTTTGCCGTCGCGGCAGCGATTTTTGCAAGTGTGCTCATCTTTGCCGGCGAAAGTGTGACGATGATTTTGTACGGCGTCGCGCTGTGCGGTATCGGTCAATTGACTTTGACCGGCAACAATATCAGTATGGATGCGTTCGGTCCCATCGCCGATAACGCGAATGGGATTGGCGAGATGTGTCATCTGGAACCCAAAGCGCGCCAGATTATGGCAGACCTCGACGCAGTGGGTAACACAACCAAAGCCGTGACCAAAGGCATCGCGATCGCCTCGGCGGTGATTGCCGCTGTCTCCCTCTTTGGTGCTTATGGTGACACGGTCATCGAAACGATGAAGAGTTTACGCTTGAGCGCGCCATCGCACTTTATCATCAATGTAGCCGTCCCCCAGGTGTTTATCGGCATGCTGATTGGCGGCGCGATTCCCTTCCTGTTCAGTTCAATGACGATTCGCGCCGTCGGTCGTTCCGCGAATTTGATTGTGGACGAAGTGCGTCGTCAGTTCCGCATTCCCGGGGTGATGGAAGGCAAAGTGCCACCAGATTACGGTCGCGCAGTGGAGATTTGTACAGCGGCAGCGCAACGCGAGTTGTTTGGCGTGGGTGCTCTCGCAGTGTTGGTGCCACTCATCGTTGGGTTCTTGTTGCACGAGGAAGCGCTGGGCGGTTTCCTGGCTGGCGTGATTCTCTCGGGGCAACTGATGGCGGTCTTTATGGCGAATGCCGGTGGCGCGTGGGACAATGCAAAGAAGGTCATCGAGGATGAGCCGCGCAATCTGGAAAAGAACACGGGCAAAGGGTCGGAGCGACACAAAGCGAGTGTCGTGGGAGACACCGTTGGCGATCCACTCAAGGACACGTCGGGTCCCGCACTCAATCCGATGATCAAAGTCATTAACCTGGTGTCTGTGTTGATTGTGCCGCTGGTTGTTCAAGTGTCCCAAGCCACCAAAGTCGGGACGTGGCTTTCGCTGGAGAGTTTGCCCTATGCGGGGATCGCCATCGTCAGTCTGGCGATTGTGGTTTTGGCGTTGTGGTACTCACGGCGCGGGGCATTCAAGTTCGAGACACCGAGTTAACAAAAGTAGCACAGGACTCGCTCCTGTGCTACTTTATTATGCGATGAATCAGTGGCGGCGTGGGCGGCGCGCTGTCACTGAAAGTAATCGCGGCGAGCAGACGCGCCTTTGCCGCATCGCATTTCGCGCGGTCGTTCGCGTAAAGTGTGAGGAGTGGCTCACCGCGCGCGACGCGCGCGCCCACTTTGCGGTGAAACACAACACCGACGGCATAGTCAATCGGGTCACCTTTTTTGGTGCGTCCGCCGCCCAAATCCACTACTGTCAAGCCAACCTCTTGCGCGTCAATCGCCGCGATAAATCCCTCGCGCGGCGCGGTGATTGTTTCGATGATAGCAGCGCGCGGTAGAATCGCATAATCCTCCACCACGCGCGCAGTACCTCCCTGCCCTTCAATCCACTCGGCGAATTTCTGGAGGGCGCGTCCCTCTGCCAGCGCGGCATTCAAGCGGGTGCGCGCGTCGTGTTCGTCGCGCGCCGCGTCTGCGAGCAACACCATTTGCGTTGCCACTTCTAGGCAGTGTTCCACAAAGTCGTTGGGACCGCGCCCCTTGAGCGTTTCGATGGCTTCGATGACTTCGAGCGCGTTACCCACCGCGTTGCCGAGTGGCTGATTCATATCGCTGATGACGGCGGCGACCTTGCGTCCAACGCCGTGCCCGATTTGCACCATCAACTCGGCGAGAGCGGCGGCTTCGGCTTCGGTCTTCATAAACGCGCCGCGTCCCACTTTGACGTCCAGCACGATGATGTGCGCGCCAGCAGCGATTTTTTTGCTCATAATCGAACTTGCAATCAGTGGCAGTGAACTCACCGTGCCGGTCACATCGCGCAGCGCGTACAGTTTGCCATCAGCAGGCGCGAGGTCGTGCGTTTGCCCACTGACAACGATGCCGTGTTGTTGCAACTGCGTGAGAAATTCCGGTGTGGTGAGGTCGGCGCGAAAGCCGGGGATGGATTCGAGTTTGTCGAGTGTGCCACCCGAAAAACTCAAACCGCGCCCGGACATTTTCCCCACCGGCAAGCCGAGCGAAGCGACCAGCGGCGCGACGACGATGGTGGTCTTGTCGCCCACGCCACCGCTGGAATGTTTGTCGAGCACGCGCGGCGCAATCGGCGTCAAATCCAGCACGTGCCCTGAATGTGCCATTGCCAGAGTGAGGGCGGTGGTTTCTTCCGCCGTCATTCCGCGCCAGTACACCGCCATAGCCCACGCCGCAACTTGATAATCGGGAATATCGCCGCGCGTAAAACCCTGCACAAAGAATTCAATTTCCTCGCGCGTGAGAACACCTCCATCGCGCTTTTTGACAATGATATCAACCGCTTTCACCTTCCCCTCTCTTCATTCATCATTCGTCATTTGTTCATTTGTCATTTGTCATTCCTCAATACGCTCCGCGCGCCAGCAACACCGTCGGAATCGTCTTGAACAGGATGGCAAGATCAAGCCAGGGTGACCAGTTTTCAATGTAGTAGATGTCGAGCATCGCGGTTTCGTCAAAGGTCAAATCACTTCGACCGCTGACCTGAGACAAGCCAGTGATGCCGGGGCGCACGTCCAGCCGACGCTTGTGCCATTCCTGATATTGTTCCACTTCGTTGGGCATTGGTGGACGCGGACCGACCAGACTCATTTCGCCGCGCAAGACGTTCCACAGTTGCGGCAACTCGTCGAGACTCATCCGCCGAATCCAGCGACCGACGCGGGTGCGACGGGGATCGTCTCGAATTTTAAAGAGAGGTCCGCGCGCTTCGTTCAAGTCGTTGAGCGCGGCTTGTTCCTGCTCAGCACCTTCGCGCATCGAGCGGAATTTGTAGGCGATAAACTCTTGCCCATAGCGTCCAATGCGTTTTTGTCGAAAGAGAATCGGACCGGGCGAATCGAGTTTGATGAGGATGGCGATGATGAGCATCGGAATGGCAGCGACGAGAAACAACAAAAAGCCGAAAAACAAATCCATCACCCGCTTGATAACATCATCCACCATTCCGAGACGTGGTTCGCACAGCGCGATGAGCGGAATGCCACCCACAGCGTCAATCGCGACGCGGCTCAGCGAAAGTTGAAACAAATCGGGGACGATTTTGGCAGAGACGTTGTAGCGCTGGCACAGGTTCATAATCGCGATGATTTTATCGCGGACTGTCCAGGGCAAAGTGACAATGACTTCGTCCACTTGCAATTCTTTCAACAAACGTGGGAGTTGGGCAAGATCGCCCAGCGCTTTGAAACGTCCAATATCGGTTTGATTCTTTTCAGGATCATCGTCCACAAAACCGACAACGTGGTATTCCAGTTCTGGCTGCGCGACAAAGTTCCGCATCAACGCGCGTCCCACCTCGCCCGCGCCCACGATGAGCACGCGATCTACGCCGATGCCGCGCTTGCGCAGACGCGCGCGCACCAGACGCAATATCAGTCGTTCGATGGTCAGGAGCGCGACGATGAGGAACGCGGCATAGACGTACATCGCGCGCGAGAAGACGAGGGGACGCCAGAAGAAGGTAATCGCCATAATCAGCAGGATGGCGGTGGTCGTGCCGTTGAGCAACGTGTACAGTTCGTCCCAGAACGAACGACCACGAACCGGTTTGTACAAACCTTCAAAGCGAAAGATGCCAATCGTGAGGATCGTCAGGAGAATTGCCAGAGGAAAGTAGGCACTGTACGGATGATAGAAAAATCCTTCGCCCAGACCGGGAGTGATTACGAGTTCGTAGCGAATGTACCACGCGAGCCAGATGGCGATGTTGATGAGTGCGACGTCGGCGCCCAGTTGAAAAAACAAACGTTTCCAACTATCGCGTTGCATTCGATTCTCCTTGCGGTGTGGTGAGTACGGCGCGATATAACGCCGTTGTTTCGCGCGCGGCGCGCGTCCAGCAAAACCGCGCGGCTTGTTCGAGTCCGCGCGCGATCATCTCCGCGCGTAGCGCGTTGTCGGTGAGGGCGCGGATGATCGCTTCGCTCAGCGCGGTTTCATCGGTTGGAGGGACCTGGAGCGCGGCATTGCCAACCACTTCGGGCAGCGAGGCAGCGTTGGATGTGACTACGGGCGTGCCCGATGCCATCGCATCGAGCGGCGGCATGCCAAAGCCTTCGTAGAGAGAGGGATAGACGAACAAATCGGCAGCTTGATACCAGTACGGCAATTCCTCTTGCGGCACATAGCCCACGAACAGCACATCGCTGGCAAGATTTTCCTGGACGATGGTTTGATCCACCTCGGCGTACTTCCAGCCGCGCGCGCCGATGAGCACCAGGCGATGCGGCAGACGCGCGGCGCGTTTGGCGCGCGCAAACGCGCGCAGTAGCCGCGCGATATTTTTGCGCGGCTCGATAGTGCCGACGAACAGAATCATCTTATCGGGTACGCCGCGCGCGGCGCGCCATGCGGCAAGCGCGGCGCGATTCGTGGGTGGTGTGAACGCGTCGTCTTTGCCACAGTAGATGACCTGAATCCGCTCCGGGCGCGCGCCGACCAGTTCGACCAGATCGCGCTTGGTGCTTTCGGAAATCGCAATCACATAGTTCGCGCGGCGCACTGCCCAGCGCACTGCCCAGGTGAGATACATTCGATTCAGGGGATGGAACGAGTCGGGATAACGCATAAAACTCAAATCGTAAATCGTGACAACCCAGGGAATAGAGATGCCGACTGGTCCGGCGAACGCGAGCGCGTGCAACAGGTCAATCTGCGCGTGGCGCAAAGCAATCGGTTGGAGGAATTGTTCCCAGAAGATTCGGACGATGGGTTGGTGCGTGGGCAAGTGGGAACGCGCGATGGCGCACTGTGCAAAGTGAGCGCGCGGTTCGCTGAGGAAGACGGTGTATTGCAAATCCGATGCGGGTTCAAGATGCTGAATGAGATGATGGATATACCAGTTGATTCCTGCACTACGATAATTTCCCGTCAGATTCAAAAGGTGCGCGTTAAGCCCAATGCGATAAAATGTTTTCGTCACGTTGCTGATTATACCACAGAGCGCGAGAGAGACAAGGTGAACGTTATACTCAGCATGGACACAAACTTTCATTTTGTGAACGCGCTGCCAGAGATATTGCCCCACCCCCTGGCCCCCTCCCCGTTGGGGCGAAAAATTTTTCGCCCCAACGGGGAGGGGGAGTTAAAGGATGGGGTGTGGGCAGGTGGCGCAGCCGCCCGCCCACACCCCTCCTCCCATCTCCCCTGCTCTCCCCACCACGCGGGGAGAACAGGGGGCAGGGGGATGAGAGGGGATATGCTCGTACGGGCGAAAGATTCTTCGCTCGTACAACGACGGCGAAATAACGAGCACCTTCCGACGGCAGAAAAGATTTGTGTGCACACTCAGGTCGTCTCATGACTCAGCAACAGCGCGCTTGCCACGACCATTCCGCCCCCAAGCATCTGTAGTCCTTCGAGGCGTTCACCCAGCAACAGAAACGCGAGCAGGCTTGCCATCACCGGTTCGATGGTTGCGAGAATGCTGGCGTTGCTCGCAGGCACATGTTGTAGCCCTGTGGTGAAAAAAGCGATCGCGCCCAGCGTGGGACCCAGGACCAGACCCAACAAGTACAACCACGCGGGCGGGTGTTGCGCAAACACCATCAACTCGTCCACGCGCTGGAACGGCGCCAGAAACAGTGCGCCGAACAACAGTTGATAGACGAGCGCGGTGAACGGCGAATATTTCTGGACAACGGCTTTGCCGAACATTGTAAAGAGCGCGTAGGTGAATCCTGCTCCCAGGCCGAACAGGATGCCGAGCAAATTCAGACTTAGCTGTGCAGGATCGTACGCCCGCGCGACCAGCGCGCTACCGCCGAACGCCAGCGTGAGCGCCACACCTTTGCGCGCCTCCAGCGATTCGCCCCACACGCGCCATGCCATCAAGGTCACAAAGGCGGGAGCGGTGTAGAGCAAAACGACTGCCATCGTCACCGTCGTTTGAATGATGGCTTGGGCGTACAACCAGTAGAATGCGCTGATGCCCAGCGCACCGTACAGCACAAAGAACGTCCAATCGCGCGACGCCACGCGCAACCACGTGCGGCGCGCGACCAGCAGCACGCCAAACGAAACGAGCGCGCCCACACCGGCGCGCATAAACGCAATCGTCAACGCGGACAAGCCATAGTGTTGATAGAGTCCACGCACCAGCAAGCCAATCGTACTCCACAGGATTGCTGCGACGACGACGTAGAGGTAACCGCGCGTGGTAGAGGAGAGGGACATCGGCTACAGCATACCATTACCCAGCACGCGTGTCAAAATTGACGATTCGTGCGTGTCGCGTTACAATGGCATTCGATTCTCACAACGGGAGATGCCCAATGGTACCGACCACTGCCGATATCGTCATCATTGGCGGCGGGTGTATGGGTACGAGTGTTGCCTACCATCTCGCTGAACGTGGTGCAGGCAAAATTGTCCTTGTGGAACGCGAACGCTTTTTGGGGATGGGTTCGACGGGACGCAATGCAGGTGGCGTGCGCTATCAATTCTCCACCGAAGTCAACATTCGCCTGTCCATCGTTTCGCTGGAGATGCTGGCGCATTTTGAAGAATTGTTTGGCATTTCGGCAGGGTATCGTCCCATTGGCTATTTGTTTTTGTTGACACGCCCCGGCGAAGTGGCTGAATTTCAAGCCAATGTCGCGTTGCAACAACGTCTTGGCGTTCCCTGGGTGCGTTATCTTGAGCCGGACGAAATTGCCGCGCTCGTTCCTCTCGTCAATCTCGAAGGTGTACTCGGAGGAACATTTTGCCCGCGCGACGGACTCGCGGATCCGTACAGCGTGACGCAGGGATTTGCCAGAGGCGCGCGGGCGCGCGGGGTGCAAATCGAAACGGAGACAACGGTGACGGGCATCCGCACCGAACACGGACGCGTCGCGAGCGTTGTGACGAATCGTGGCGAGATTGCCACACGCACGGTGGTGAATTGTGCGGGACCCTGGGCGGCGCAAATCGGCGCGATGGCGGGGCTGGAGATTCCGATTGTGCCGCTGCGCCGTCAATTTTTCACGACGGATGCCCTGCCCCAGATTCCGCGCGACCATCCGATGACTATCGAGTTCACCACCTCGTTGTATTTTCATCCCGAAGGCGCGGGGTTGCTTATCGGTATGTCCAATCCTGACGAAACTCCGGGCGAAACCTACGCGATTGACGAGGAGTTTCACCTCAAGACGCTGGAGCGCGCGCTGTATCGTTTGCCGTTACTGGAGAATGCGCGCGTAGCGAGTCAAATGGCGGGGCTGTACGAAGTGACTCCCGATGCGCATCCGATTCTCGCGCAGGCGCGCGCGCTTGAAGGATTTTACATCGCAGCAGGATTTTCCGGGCATGGTTTTCAACACTCGCCTGCCACCGGCAAAGTGATGAGCGAACTCATCCTCGACGGACGCGCCACAACCGTTGACATTTCGATGCTGGATTTAGAACGCTTTGCCGAGGGGCGGCTGATTCGTGAAGTCAATGTGGTGTAATAGCGTGTTGCGTATGGCGTATAGCCGCAAGTCATTTGCCATACGCCATAAGCCATTTGCCATAAGCCATACGCCACGAGGAGGCAGTGATGAATCTGGAGCAAGCGGTTCAGTTATTGAACTGGCTCGATGAAGAACATCGCCGGGACAAGGCACAGATGACTGAGCTGGCGGGACAACTCACCCAGCACCAGACCTGGATCGCCGGGCTGAACAAAACCGTTCAAGACCTGGAGGAGCGTTTGACGCGCTTGCAGAGCCAGTCGCTGCGCTTTGCCCAACTGGAACAAACCGCCGGGCAAATCAAAGCCGAAGTGCAAATGATGCTGGAGCAGCATGACAAGCGTCGCGCTCAGATGGAAGAAGAGGCGTTTCGGATGCGCCAGGTTGAACGCGAGCGCATCGAACAGATTTTGCAGACGCTCCAACTGCAAATCGAAGCTTTGCAACAATGGCAACGGACGACCAGTGGTGATCACGAATTGGTGAATCGCGTTGACCTGACGCTCGCGACCCTGCAACGCGAAATCGAAGAAGGCATCCGCCGTCATGAAGAGTTGAACCATCGTTTGCAACTGGTTGAGGAATGGGTGCCGCGCTTTGGGCAAATGGCAACCGAGCAACGGCAACTGAGTGAACGTTTGACCAAAGAACGCGCTGAATCCATCGAAGCCGCACGTCGCGCCGAGCAACAACGCGCGCGCCATATGGCGGAGTGGGCAGAGCAGATGAAAGCCAGCCGCCGCGAAGTGGATGAATGGATTGCGCAGATGCGCATCATTCAGGAGCAACACAAAGAGAGCCGCAAGGTGTACAACGAAATGCAAGAGTTGGAAGAACGGCTCAAGCAGATGGAAACGCGCCTGCTGCAATGGCAACGCCTCGTCGAAGAGACGCGGCGCAAAGAACGCGATCAACTTCTTGCCGATGTGGACAAGCGCTGGCAACAGCAACTCGGTGAATGGCAATTTCTGCGCGATGAGTTGGGCAAACGGATGACGGCGATTACCGATCGCGTGAGCAAGCTGGAAGACTGGCGTCCCGAAGTCGCAAGCCAGTTGCATGAACTTGTCGAACGTCTGGACCGCGAGCGCCGCGAACGCTTGTTCCTCATCAGTGATATTGTTAAAATTCTGGCAGAACTCGAACGCGCGCGCGTCGGACAAGCCGACAAAGTGTTGAACGAATTGATCAATCGCATCGAAGGCGAAAAGGCTGCCGCTAAACCCAAGCCCAAGACGGCGCCGACCCCAACAGGAGGGTAAACCTGTGCGTGTCATCGGTACGGCAGGTCACGTAGATCACGGCAAATCCACGCTGGTCAAAGCGTTGACCGGCATTGATCCCGATCGGCTGAAAGAAGAAAAAGAACGCGAGATGACCATTGACCTGGGTTTTGCCTGGCTCACCCTGCCGAATGGTCAAACGGTGAGCATTGTGGATGTGCCCGGCCACGAAGCGTTCATCAAAAATATGCTGGCGGGTGTGGGCGGCATTGACGCGGCGCTGCTGGTGATTGCCGCGGACGAAGGAGTGATGCCCCAGACGCGCGAGCATCTGGCGATTCTCGATTTGCTACAGGTCAAAGGGGGACTCGTCGCGTTGACCAAGAAAGACCTGGTGGACGCGGAATGGCTGGAAATGGTGACTGCCGATATTCGTCAGACACTCGCGGGCACTGTGTTAGCCGGCGCGCCGATTGTGCCGGTTTCGGCGAAGACACGCGAGGGGTTGCCCGAATTACTTGCCGCACTGGAGCGCGTTCTGCAAACCGTTCCGCCCAAAAATGATGTGGGCAAGCCGCGCCTGCCGATTGATCGCGTGTTTTCGATGCCGGGTTTTGGTACGGTCGTCACCGGCACGCTGATGGATGGCGCGCTGGCGGTGGGGGATGAAGTGGAAATTGTGCCCGGCGAAAAGCGCGGCCGGATTCGGGGGGTGCAATCGCACAAGGAAAAATTAGAGCGCGCTTTGCCTGGGCGACGGGTCGCGCTGAATCTTTCAGGGCTTGCGGTGGAGGATTTGCAACGCGGCCAGGTGGTGACCTTGCCCGGACTGTATCGCGCAACCACTTTGCTGGATGCGCGCGTGCAGTATTTGCCGGATGCTCCCAAAGCGTTGTCGCACAACACGCTGGTAGATTTCTTTGCGGGTGCCGCGCAGGTGGCGGCGCGCGTCCGTTTGCTTGACCACGAGGAACTCAAACCCGGTGAGGCGGGCTGGGTGCAATTCCATCTCGCCGCACCGATTGCGATTGCCAAAAACGATCGTTTCATCATTCGCTTTCCCTCACCCAGTCTCACGATTGGCGGTGGAATCGTGGTGGACCCACATCCGACGGCGCGCCATCGTCGTTTCAAAACAGATGTGCTCGCGCGCCTCGAAACGCTGGCGCGCGGCACGCCTGAAGAAATCGTCTGGCAATTTCTCACGGCGCGCGGCAGTCATCCCGCCGATGTTAAAGAAATCGCCGATGGCACCGGCTTGAGCATCGAGAGCATCACTCAGGCATTGAACGCGCAAGCCGAAAATCTGGTGGCATTCGGCACGGCGTACATCACGCTGCCAAACTGGCGAACCCTCGTGGAGAAGATTCGCACAACGCTTGCCGAGTATCATCGGCAGTATCCGTTGCGCGCAGGGCTGCCGCGCGAAGAGTTGAAGAGTCGTCTGGGGCTTGCGCCGCGTCTGTTCGATCGCGTGCTGGAACGCGCCACGCAGGAGAACGTGCTGGCGGCGAGTGAAGATGTGGTGCGTCAACCCGATTTTGCGGTCACGTTCTCGCCTGAATTGCAAAAGAAGATTGACGCGCTCCTCGCGCAATTTCATCGCGCGCCCTATACACCTCCCTCCGTCCAGGACGCCGAAGCCGCGCTGGGCGTCGAAGCCGTGAACGCGCTGGTCGCGCAGGGGACGCTCGTGCGTCTGAACGATCAGGTGGTGTTGACGCCTCAGGCTTTGCAAACGATGCAAGAGTGGGTCGTGACGACGATTCAGACGCAGGGGCAGGTGACGGTGGCGCAGGTGCGCGATCAGTTCAACACGAGTCGCAAGTATGCGGTCGCGCTCCTCGAGTATCTCGATGAGAAACGAGTCACCAAGCGCGTGGGCGATGCGCGGGTGTTACGTTAGTGTGCTGCCGTGAGACGATTCACGCATGCTCCCCCAACTCATTCCGGCGATGTTCCTCTGGTGCGGCTGAGAGTGCTGCATGTTTTAGCGCGCCTTGCTTTGCTGGCGAGTGGCGTGGCGCTCTTGCTGGGTCTAGTCTCACTCGTTATGTTTTTTCAACGTCCTGCTCCGACGAGTGCTCTCGTATCTACACCAACGCGTGTTGTGTCTGTCGAGCGGACACCACGCCTTTCGCCTGCTGTCACGCCCACGCCACTCCCACCTCTCGTCGCGTTACTGGCGGGTCATTCGGGCAGCAGCGATCCGGGCGCGTTGTGCTCCGACGGTTTGCGCGAAGTGGACATTACGACCGATGTGGCGGTGCGCGCCAGAGTGATGCTGGAAGCGCGCGGCTATCGCGTGGACATTCTCGCCGAGTTTGACCGGCGTCTCGATGCGATTCGGCGTGATTACGCGCCAGACGCGTTCCTTGCGATTCATGCCGATTCGTGCGTGTACTATGCCTCGGGTTACAAGGTGGCGCGTGCGGCGAATAGCGCATCGCCCCACGAAGACGATCGGCTGGTGCGATGTGTCAGTTCGTCCTATGCCGCCGCATCGCAGTTGCCCTTCCACGAAGGCAGCATCACTACCGATATGACCCACTATCACGCTTTGATGAAAATTCATCCCCAATCGCCCGGCGCCATCATCGAACTGGGATTTATGGGGAGCGATCGCGCGGTGCTGGTGAATCAGCGCGAGCGACTCGCGCTCGGTATCGCCAATGGCATCGAACGTTTCTTGCAGGGAAGCCCCTGTCAGTAACACTCTCATACGCAATACGCAACAGGGTGTGTGCAAAGTCGCTTGACAAGCCGCCGGGCGACTCAAGTCGCAGCAACAAGTACGGGCGAATAATGATTCGCCCCGACGCGCCTGCCTCCGCAGGCTGCATTTAGCCGCCGAAGGGCGGCTTCGGGTATGTGTTGCTGCGGTTTCAACCGCTCGTGCCCAACTTTGCACATGCCCTGTCATACGCAATAACCCGGCATTGCACTCTGCCCCAAAGCGACTATAATGCGGTTATGCGCGTTGTCATACTTAGCAAAGCCCTTGTGGTGGGGCAATATCAAAAGAAACTGGAAGAACTGGCGCGCTATGCCGATGTAGAACTCACAGCGATTGTGCCGCCGTACTGGCGCGATGAACGCGGAACACTTGCCTTCGAGCGCGCGTTCACGCGCGGTTACACCTTGCTTATCGAACCGCTCCGCTGGAACGGGCACTTTCACTGGCATTACTACCCCACACTTCCTCGCCTCCTTGCCCGCCTTCAGCCCCATCTCGTTCACATAGACGAAGAGCCGTACAATTTTGCCACCTGGCACGCGTTACGTGCGGCGCGACGCGTGGGCGCGAAAACACTGTTCTTCACGTGGCAAAATATTTTGCGTCGTTACCCTCCGCCGTTTGCGTGGATGGAAGCGTACGTTTTGCGCCACAGCGATTACGCCATCGCTGGCAATGCGCAAGCCGTGCAGGTGTTGCGCGCCAAAGGGTATCGCGGCGCGGTGAGTGTGATTCCGCAATTTGGCATTGACCCTGAACTGTTCCGCCCCATTCCTCGTTCTTCCAATCAGCGTTTTCGCATCGGTACTGGCGTGGGGCGCTGGGTGGAGGAAAAGGGCATAGATGTTGTGTTGCGCGCGGCGGCGGGCTTGTCGGGAGAGTGGGAAATCCACTTGCGCGGCAGTGGTCCCGCGCACGCGCAACTCGTCGCGCTGGCGCACGCACTGGGTATCCACGAACGCGTGCATTTCGAGCCGCCGTGTCCCTCGGTCGAGATGCCGGTGTACTATGCGCAACTCGATGTGTTTGTGATGCCGTCGCGCACGCGTCCCAACTGGAAAGAGCAATTTGGGCGCGCGCTCGTCGAGGCGATGGCGTGTGGGGTCGCGGTCATCGGTTCGGATTGCGGCGAGATTCCCAACGTGATTGGCGATGCTGGTTTGATCTTTCCCGAAGACGATGTGAACGCGCTGCGCGCGCATCTCGCGACGCTAATGGCTGAGCCGACGTATCGCATCGAACTGGGGCAACGCGGACGCGCGCGGGTGCTGGCGCATTTTACTCACGCGCGCATCGCAGAGGAGACGTATCGGGTGTATCGTTCTCTGGAGTAGAGGCTTAGCGGGGGCGTAGCCAGAAGAGGAGGACGATCGCTCCAACTACAGTGAAGGTGAATTCGATCAGCACGATGCGGTTGAGGCGTTCCCAGAGGTACTGTTGCAGGATGCCGGTGAGCGCGTAGAAAAAAATCAAGAGGAGCGCGCCGCCCATCAGTCCGGAAAGATTCCAGTAATTCAACGCCCACATCATTTCTGACATCACCAGGCCAATCAGAACCGCATACAACCACGTGCGCGTAAAGGCAGCTTCGCTACTCCGCAACAATTCCAGGGCAAGGAGACCCGACGCCATACCAATCGCCGGCGCCGAAAAGAGACTGCGCACCTTGAGATTGTACACCGCCGCGAACAGAATCCACGCGACGAAATAAACGATGAGATTCACCCCCAGCCGTGCCGCGCTGTAGGCGCGATCGTTCAAATCAATCGTTATGTATTGTCCCAGGATTGCTGCCACCAGCAACGCGCCTGCTAGCACGACAAGCAGCAGCGCGTACACCCCATAGGCACGCACATCGGCAAACGAAAGAAGCAGTGTTGCCGTCACCACAATCGTCGCGGGGAGAATCCACAGGATGAGGATATAGCGCGTGTCGGCGAGATGCACGCGCGGATGCTGTCGCACGATGGAGTTGACGCCTGCCGCTGTCAGCGCCGCAAGCAAGATGGCAATCAGCCAGTTCCCCGAAACACTGAAACTGGCTTCCGAACCCAGAAACATAAACGCGACGCGCTGGGAGGGCAAATCGAGGATGAGTGAAAGGGTCAGCCCGACGAGGACAAGACTCGTGAGCAAACTCAACCGATCGAGCGGGGCGTAGCGTCGTGGTGTGGGGGTAGATTCCATAGCGATTGGATCATAACCGTCGAAGGAGTTTTTGTCAAAATGGAGATGCTCATTGGCGCAATCGTAGGAGGTGTGAGCGGCGTCGTGGCTAATCGTGTCGCCGACGCGTTGATTGTTGCGCATCACTTGCCCAGCGTCTCAGCACGCTGGCGTGCTCCGCTGGTGATTGGCTTGGGTGTGCTGACTAACGTGTGGCTTGCCGCGCGCTTCGGCTTGACGCTTCAATTTGCGCTGGCGGTGGTGTACACGTTCGTTTTTCTCGTCGTTTGCATCACGGACCTGGAGCACCGTTTAATTTTCGACAAGTTGATTTTGCCCGCCACACTTTTCGCTCTCCTTGCCAGTCCCTTTGCACGTGTGGGATGGAAATTGTCCCTGCTAGGCGGCGTGGTCGCGTTTGTCGTCATCCTGGGAGTGTATCTCTTTGCTGAGGTGTTCGCGCGCGCGCGTAAAATTCACGTGGCGGGCGGCGCTTTTGGTCAGGGCGATGTGAAACTGGCGACGTTTATGGGCATCGTCGTTGGCTTTCCAAACGTGGTGTTCGCGCTGGTGTACGCGATTCTGCTGGGGGGCGTCGGCGCGCTGGCGTTTCTCGCCTACCAGTTCATCGTGCATCGGCGCGTGGCACTTGGCGCGGCAATCCCTTACGGACCGTTTTTTTGCATTGCGGGATGGTGGATGATGCAAGCATGATAGGCTTGAAAGTTGCCTGTACCTGTGTTATACTGTGACGCAACAGATTATCGAGGGGAAATACCGTGAGGATCCGTTCACTGCGACTTGCACTGATCTCACTCGTGATGCTCGCCCATCTGACCGCGTGTAATCTGTTCGTGGGCAAACCAACGATCATCATCGCTTCGCCACCGAGTGGAAGTCAATTTCTCGAAAACGAAGAGGTGGCGGTTCAGTCTATCTCGACCGACTCGGCCGGCATCGCACGCGTCGAGCTGCTGGTGGATGGTACAGTCGTTCGTACCGATCCGTCGCCGACGCCGCAGGTCTCGTTCACGTTGATTCAGACGTGGAAGGCAAAGCCGGGCACCCACACGCTCACTGTGCGCGCGTACAACACGGCCGGTGCGGTCAGCGATCCTGCTGCCATCGTGGTTTCTGTGGTGCAGGTGTCGGTGCCTGTGCCTCCGGCGACGGCATTCGCTCCGCCGCTCGGTGCTGCCACGCCGACGCCTTTGGCGACGGCGACGACGTTCCCCGCTGCCTGCATCAACGATGCGCAATTTGAACGAGACGTGACCATACCCGATGGCACCGCGCTGGCAGCCAACCAGACGTTCGACAAGGTGTGGCGGTTGCGGAACAGCGGCACCTGTGCCTGGGGCGCGGGCTATCAACTGGTCTTTGTCAGCGGGACCGCGATGACGACCAACACGGCGGTGAATGTGCCTGCCACCGCGCCGGGCGCAAGCGTGGACCTCAAAGTGCCGATGACGGCTCCCAGTAGCCCCGGCAATTACACCGGCATCTGGCAACTGCGCGCGCCGAATGGAACTTTATTCGGTGTTCGCGTGATTGTGATGATTACCGTTCCCAGCGCGTCGGGGTGTGTGGGCGTGCCCAACATTTCCTCGTTCTCGGCATCCGCAACGACCATCACCGCAGGTATGTCTGTCGTCTTGAATTGGGGCTTGGTATCCAATGCCGAGTCTGCCGAGATTGACCAGGGGATTGGCGGAGTGGAGACGCCCGGTTCGCGTGTGGTGAATCCTATCACGACGACCACCTACACGTTGACCGCGCGCTGCGGTTCCAATGTTCGTACGGCTAAAGTGACGATTACCGTGAATCCGCCACCCGCCGCGTGCAAAGGAACGCCCGTCATCACATCGTTTTTTGCGGCGAATACCCGACTCAAGCCCGGCGAATCCACGACGTTAAACTGGGGCATTGTTAACAATGCCGAGGAGGTGGAGATCGAACCTGAAATTGGCAGTGTGGCAACTCCTGGCTCTGCCCGTGTGTCGCCCAGCAAGACAACGACCTACACGATGACTGCCCGGTGTGGTTCCGTGACGACAACACGTCAGGTGATTATCGAAGTGGCTCCGTAACGGGTAGCACTGCATTTCAGCGTGGAGAGCGCCTCCAGAAACTAGGTTTCTTCGAGAAACCTGGTTTCTGGAACCCCGACCACGATTAACTGTGGTGCTACCCTGTAACGGATTCTTTACCAAAAACTTGCTGGCGCAAGGGATAGCCTGCGTTTGTGTGATCCTCAGCGGTTCATACGGATTTCGACAGGACAATGCCCTGGCGTCACGTTGCACCTCCAGTCAGGTGCATCGAGGGAGGAGACAATGTATCGAATAGCGTTCTTGAAAGCTCTGGTGCTTGTGTTGTGCCTTGGGTTGCTCGGTGCCTGCACAACGGTTAGCAAGCCAAGCGTTGTCATTCTGTCGCCGCCGAGTGGCAGTCAGTTTTATGAAGGTGAACAAGTTGCTATCCAGTCTACGGCTACGGATGCGCAAGGTGTTGTGCGCGTCGAGTTGGTCGTGGACGGTAACGTGGTGCGTGTTGATCCATCGCCAACAGCTCAGGGTCAACCGACGTGGACACTGATTCAAACGTGGCAAGCGACGGTGGGGACTCACGCAATCGTTGTGCGTGCGTATAACACGTCTGGCGCGGCGAGCGATCCGGTGGGCATCTCGCTGAACATCTTGCAACGTACGGCACTGGCTCCTACGCCTGTCCCAACAGTACCCGGCGCATTGCCCTCACCCCTTCCGGCGACTACGAGTGTTGTACCACCCGCCCCTTCACCCACCACTTCTGCCCCGCCTGCTGGTTCGTGTACAAACACGGCGGCGTTCGTGCAGGACGTGACAGTGCCCGATGGCACATCCTTAGCGCCGGGGCAAACCTTCAACAAAATCTGGCAAGTGCGTAACACAGGCACCTGCACCTGGAGTGGTTACGAGTTAGTCTTTGCAGGTGGCGAGGCGATGACGACCAGTACGACGGTGGCTGTCCCTGCCACACCGCCGGGGGCAACAGCGGATATTCTCGTGCCGATGACTGCCCCTGCTGCCGCGGGTCCCCACAGCGGTCAGTGGCGCTTGAAAAGTTCGACCGGACTTTTTGGGCCTACGCTAACAGTGAATATCGTCACGACCGGTGGCGCGCCCCCAGCGCCGACTGCGCCGCCCGCGTCAAGTTGCAGTGGCACACCGAACATCGCTTCGTTCACGGCATCTGCCTCCGGCGTTGCTCCGGCAAGCACCATTAGTGTCGTCAGTGGCACAACGGTAACGCTGAGCTGGGGCGCTGTCACGAACGCTGACTCGGCGGAGATTGATCAGGGCATCGGTGGCGTCGAAACGCCGGGTAGCCGTACGCTTACCGCCACATCGAGCAAGACGTACACCCTGACGGCACGTTGTGGCTCGAGTGTAGCCACGCGACAGGTGACGGTCAATGTGATTCACCTGAGTACGTTAGTGCCGCCACCGCTTACCCTGGTGCTGCCCACTCCGCCGGTGCCGGTTCAGGTTTCGCCTGCCAATGGTTGGGTCTTTCGTAACTTTCCGCGTACGGCGACGTTTACGTGGAATGCGGTGACCTTTGGCGGGAGTGTGACCTACAACATTGAAATCGAAAAGAATGTGGGCACGTGGCAAAACCACGTGACCCAGACGGGCTTGACCGGCACCACCTACACGATGCCGGCTTTCCCCGGCGATAATTCGGGACGCTGGCGCGTCTGGGCAACTTCTGTTGGCGGATCAGGGAACAAGAGTGACTGGCGGACTTTTTCGTTCAATACCACGGCTGCCCAGTACGCAGGAACATGGCTCAACAATGATGCCGCCACCGCCGGCGTGACCAAAATCATCATCACCCATCTGGGAGGGCAAAATCTCCGTGTCCATCCCTACGGCAAGTGCTATCCTACGGATTGCGACTGGGGCACCAAGGATGTGACCTTTAATGGCGAGCCGTTGACGGTCAGCGGTTTTTCGTCTGCACCGAGCAGTACGCTGGTCATCACGCTGGACAATGCCGCCGGCACTAGCCTCAAGGCGGTGTACACCAATATCAGTCAGACATACTACTTTCACAGGTGATATAGGCATCAAGATTTTCCTTTGAGGAATAGCATTCTCGCTCGTTTTGCTTGACCGCGTGAAGAGAGTGGGATGTTGCCAACGGAGCGGAGAGGGGGAGGCAATGTACAAAATGGCGTTCTCCAGAGCCAGAGCAGTGATGCTGGTGTTGTGCATTGCGTTACTCGGTGCTTGTACGACCGTGAGCAAGCCCGTTGTTGTCATTCTGTCCCCACCGAGCGGTAGCCAGTTTTACGAAAACGAAGACGTTGCCATTCAATCTACATCTGCCGACCCGCAGGGCGTAGTGCGAGTGGAACTGCTGGTGGATGGCAACGTCGTCCGCGTCGATCCGTCGCCAACGCCACAAGGACAAACACATTTTACTCTGGTTCAGACCTGGAAGGCGACCGCCGGCACGCACACCATTGTCGTACGCGCCTACAACGTTGCAGGGATGGTCAGTGATCCCATCGCAGTTTCAGTGAACGTGGTGCAACGAACCGCGCAAGCGCCTACACCGACGCTGATTCCGGCCCTGCCATCCCCCACACCCTTTCCGTATGCAACCAAACCGCCAATCGCGCCCTCACCGACAAGCACACCCACTCCGTCGCCCATTTCTCCACCTCCCACTGTGCCACCCCCAACGGAAGCCCCACCGACTGAAACGCCACCACTGCCTCCTTGTTCTGGGACTCCTGTCATCTCATCGTTTGCTGGCTCTCCAACGACGATTACTGCCGGAAACTCGGCGACCTTGACCTGGGGCGTGGTAACGAACGCCGATTACGTTGAGATTGATCACGGCATCGGAGGCGTAGCAGCACCCGGCTCTATAGCGGTCTCGCCCCCGGCAACGACGACCTATACGATGTACGCGCACTGTGGTGCCGAAGTGGCTACGCGTCAAGTCACAATCAACGTCACTCCTGCCAGTCCACCTCCAACCGATGCGCCTGCTGCGCCCAGCAGTTTTTCCGCGACAGGTAACGGCACAACGATTCAGTTCACGTGGGTAGATAACTCGACGAATGAAGCGGGCTTTCGCATTTACCAGGTGGGCAGTGTGGCGCCGGTGGTCGCAGTAGGCGCGAATACAGGCACGGGGGGAATGTCCTACAACTGGACGGGGCGTCCATGCAATCTCCATGCCAGTTTCTATGTTCGTGCTTACAACGCGGCTGGCGAATCTGTGCCGAGTGCTACTGCTTCTGCCGTCACGATTCCGTGTGCTCCCACCGGGTTGACGGCTTCAGCAGCATCGCAGACCGCTGTCAACCTCTCCTTCACCGACAACGCGACCAACGAATCGGGTTTTCGCGTCTATCGTAGCGGTGTCAGCCGCCCGATGGCGACGCTCGTGCCTCGTCTGGGCACTGGCACCAAGACGGGCACCGTCGGCTCGATCCCGTGTGGCACACAGTACTCGTACTACGTGCGCGCCTACAACTCGGCTGGCGAGTCCAGTCCCAGCAATACGGTGAGCGCGACTACCAATGCCTGTACGGTCACCGTCAACTTTACCAGTGTGCTCGTTCACAACGATTCCGATTCAGACGCCTCGACCTGTCTGGTGAATTGTGGCAAAGGAGAGGTGTGGCTGGAATTCACGGTAAACGGTCAGAACAAGCGCTGGCCCCCCACCGGGCATATCGAGATTGGCAGTGGCGAGACCAAAGCGATTAGCGGCATCGTATACAGTTTTGATTTGTTGCGTAGCCAGAGCCTGTCTATCACGGTTAAAGGGAGGGAGGAAGACTCCTGGAGCCCCGATGACAATTTGGGCACGGTTACCGCCTCCTACACGGGTTCTACCACCTGGGGCGAGGGTAACCACTGCACTGAGAGTGCTTCGCCAAACTACTTTCGCATCTGCTACACGATTAGCGTGGCACCGTGAGCAGAGTAGCGTGGGTAGGGCAGGGCATGGGCAAAGTTACTTGACAAGCCGTCGGGCGACTCAAGTCGCAGCAACAGGTACGGGCGAATAAATGATTCGCCCCGACGCGCCTGCCTCCGCAGGCTGCATTCTAAGCCGCCGAAGGGCGGCTTAGGGTATGTGTGGCAGCGGTTTCAACTGCCCGCGCTTTGCACACGCCCTAGTGGGGAGGGGAATCAAGGAAAGGGGGCGGCTTCGCCCACACCCTCTTCTCCCATCTGATAGCGAACGGATGCTCAGAGGCAAAGAACCCAGTCGTTTGTATAAATTTTTCTGCTAAAAAATGGCAAAGGGTCTTGAAAACGCGCGCGATGTGTGTTATACTCTGCGCAAGCGTTGCAGTAATGATAACGCAGAGAGGAGGTGTTGCCCTGCCTGTCCGCCTCATTTTACCGCACACTTGTTCTAACGGTACGATGGGAGTGTCCTTGACCTGTCAAGGGTTATCTAAACGGAGGTTACTATGAGCGAATTGTTTGACACCTTGCTATCTCTGGCAACGCCTTTGTTCCTTGCGGCGCCCAAGAAAGCCGCCAAGAAGGCTACCAAGAAAGCCGCGCCGAAGAAAACAGCCAAGAAAGCGGCGCCCAAGAAGAAAAAGACCGTCAAGCCCACGGTGCCTGCACCACCGCCACCCGTCGAACCCACGCCACCCGCCTCTCCTGCCACGCCAACCACTCCGTAGGGAGAAATGGGCAGACTGATGTCTGGAACAGACTGGATTTTGTTGGTGGCAATGCCCTTGTTGGGGGCGGTCTCTAAGAAGAAATCCAGAGCCAAGCGTACAGTGTCCAGGAAAGCGCGTACGCGCCGGACACGTGCGCGTACATCTGTCACGCGTCGCGCGACTCGGTCAGCGCGACGCGTGACGCGCGCACCCGCGGCACCGACGCGTGTCCATTTGACTGTGTCTGTTCCAACCCCTCCGCCTCCGCCGACTGTGCCACCTCCGACCCAACCCTCGCGACCCATCGGGCGCGCCATCTTGATTTCGCCCGGCAACGAGAAAGTCGTGGATAGTCTGCACCCGACTTTTCGTTGGCTTTCGGTCGGCGGCGCCACGCACTATGAAATCGTCTGGGGTGAAGACCCTGCCTTGACCACACCACATCGGCTTATGTCCATCGCGACGGAAGCCGCAGTGCCTCTGGAAGCCCCCTTGCAACCCGGCAAGACCTACTATTGGCGTGTGCGGGGAGGAAATGAGAGCGGTTGGAGTCCCTGGTCGGAGACCGGTTCGTTTCGGGTTCTAGAGGAGATACCCTGAATTGCCCGGGGTAGACAAAGTTTTTCGACATCCAGCGAGGCAACCCGCATCGTTTGTGGTGAACAGGTTGCCTCGTTTTTGTTCGTGTGCCGCGCAGTGACTACTCACCCTGTCATTGCGAGGAGGCGTTTTGTGCCGACGAAGCAATCTCCACACCACCAAGTTGGGGATTGCTTCGCAAAAAACGCTCGCAATGACAGGGTGGCTGAGTAGATACGCCGCGCAACTGCTTTACAAAACACGTCAATCTGCCTATAATAGCGTCGCTTAAAGCGAACCATCTTAAATGAGGAGGTTAAGCGATGACACGCATTCGATGCCGCGAACGGCGCTGTATCTTTAACAAAAATGGAATCTGCATTTCAGACGAAATCGAATACGAGCCCGACGCGGGTTGCTTGACGATGGAGTTGAATGAAGACCTGGAGGACGAAGAGGAGTTTGAAGAGGAGACCCTGGAGGAAGAATTTGACGAAGAGTTCGAGGATGAGGAAGAACTCGAAGATGAAGAGTGGGAAGAGGAAGAGGAGGAGGACGAGTACTATCGCCGCCGCTCACGGAGACGTTAGTCTTTTCCCGGCGTGCACTGCCTTTTCGTGCGAGGAAGAAAATGATCGCGAGCGATTCATCGCTCCGAGGGGTTCACCTTTCGCCGCTTGACCGATGGCGAGCGCTGGGGCTTGGCACGTTCTTTGCCTTCGCGCTGGCGTTCATTCTGGCTTTTCAAACGGCGCCAGAACTACCACGCCTTGAAGTGGGCAAGCCAAGCCCCAAAACTATTCTGTCGCCTGAACGCGTCACCTATCCCAGTGCTCTCCTCACCGAAGAGGCGCGCGCCAATGCCGAAGCGCAAGTCAAAGACGTTTATGACCCACCCGATGCGTTCCTGGCACGCCAGCAAGTGCAAGAGTCCACGCGCATTTTTAATTACCTCGATACCCTGCGCAATGACCCCTACAGCACGCTGGAACAGAAAATCAAATGGGCACGCCAGATTCCTGCCTTGACCCTTCCCCTCGATATGCTCACGCGCACCTTGACGCTGGACGATGCCACTTTTGCGCGCGTGGTCAGTGAGACCATCTACGTCCTCGATACCACGATGCGTAACCCGATTCGTCCCAGCGATTTGTCTGCCGAGTATGCGCAGATTCCCGCGCGCATCAGCCTGGCATTCTCCTCTGAGCAGGCGGAGTTGATCGCCGCGTGGGTTCAAGCCTTTGTGCGTCCCAATAGTTTCTTCAACCCCCTTCGTACAAACGAGGAACGCGCCCGCGCGCGGGCACGAATTAGCCCAGTGTATCGTACACTGGAAAAGGGACAAGCCATCGTCCGCGAAGGCGAAATGGTCACCCCCCTCTCGTTCGAAGCTCTTGAAGCCGCAGGCGTGTTACGTCCTACTCCCAGCCTTGCCGATTACGTAGCGCCCGCGCTGGTCGCGTTTCTCCTCGCCGTCCTCCTGGCAGTGTTTATGATTCGAGCGCACCCGGCATTGTTGGCGCAACCGCGCGTGCTGATACTCATCGCGTTCCTGGTGTTGAGTTTCGTTGCTGGCGCGAAGGTGTTGGGCGAGCGTTCCACTCTTTTGCACTATCTCTACCCCCTCAGCGCCGCCGCGATGTTGCTCACCGTCCTGGTGAATTCCAGCATCGCGCTCGGCGCGATGGTGCTCCTGTCTGTGGCGTTTGGATTTCTGGTGCACGGTTCGTTTGAACTCACGTTGTACGCGCTGGCAGGCGGCATTGTGGCGGCATTGAGTTTAGGACGCATCGAACGATTGACCGCGTTTTTGTGGAGCGGCGCCTACGTGGCGGCGACGAATGCCGCCGTAGTCGCAATTTTTCGCGCGCTCGCACTCGAAAAAGATTTTGCAGTATGGGCAACGCTGCTCGCGGTCGCTGTGGGGAACGGCATGCTATCGGGCTTGCTGGCTCTGGGAAGTTTGCTCGTGTTGGGCAAAGCCTTTGGCATCACCACCTCATTGGAATTGCTCGATCTGGCGCGCCCCACGCATCCTCTCTTGAATCGTTTGCTGGTTCAGGCTCCTGGCACCTATCATCACAGTTTGATTGTCAGCCAACTGGCGGAGCAAGCCGCGCAACGCATCGGCGCCGATGCGCTGCTGGTGCGTGTCGCCGCCTACTATCACGACGTGGGGAAGACGTACGCCCCCCACTGCTTTGTCGAAAATCAGATGGATGGGGTCAATGTTCACGATACTCTGTCACCCGAGCAGAGTGCCAGTATCGTGATGGAGCATGTGCCGCGCGGCATCGCGCTGGCAAAGCAGTACGGCTTGCCCGAACGCCTGCGCGATTTCATTCCCCAACATCACGGTACGACGCTGGCGGCTTATTTTCATCGCAAAGCGATTCAGATGAATGGCAACGCAGCCATTGACGAACAAAATTTTCGCTATCCCGGTCCCAAGCCCCAATCGCGCGAGACCGCACTGATGATGCTGGCGGACGGCGTGGAGGCGACCGCGCGCGCAGAACGCCCGACGACGCCTGACCAGATTCGGGGCATCATTGATCGCATTTTTAACGAACGGTTGCGGGATGGACAACTGGACGAAAGTGATTTGACGTTTAACGATTTACGGCAAATCAAAGAAGCCTTTTTCGGCGTGTTGCAGGGTTTGTATCACCCGCGCGTCAAGTATCCCGAACCGCTGCCTCCAGAGAAACTATGACGAGTTCCATCGAAGTACGTGTGCATCCCCGATTCTCTTCGCGCGTCACACGAGCGCGCCTGGTGCGCCTCGCGCGCAAGGCTCTGCGCACGCAAGACGCGAGCGCGGCACTGACGATTTACATCACCAACGATGCCGAGATGCGCAGACTCAATCGTACGTTTCATTCCACCGATGCACCTACCGACGTGCTGGCTTTTCCGATGCATGCGGCGGGACATCCGCGCGAACTCACATATCTGGGCGATGTGGCAATTTCCTACGATCGTGCGCGCGAACAGGCGCGGCAGGCAGGCTGGCGTATCAGCGATGAACTTGATTTGCTGGTGGTTCACGGCATTTTGCATTTGTTAGGTTACACCGATGACACTCCGCGCGCGCGCGCGCGAATGTGGCAACAGCAAGAAAAAATTCTTGGCAAACCCATACCCGTCATTGGTCACTATACTCCCAAGGGTTGAGATCTTTGAGCCAAACCCGAATCACTGTGATTTACGAGCGTTTTTGGGCGTCGTTTGCAGTTTGACCTTGGCCATGCTTCCCTCGCGAACGAAATAGCCCCACCCCCTGGCCCCCTCCCCACGCCGCCGAGCGGCGTGGGGAGGGGGAAGCAAGGGAACGGGGTGTGGGCGGGCGGCGCAGCCGCCCACCACCACTCCATCCTTTGATTCCCCCTCCCCGTTGGGGCGAAAAATTTTTCACCCCAACGGGGAGGGGGCAGGGGGTGGGGCTGTATCACGATGAGATGGCACGGCTCTGTTGGGGCAAAAAATCTTTCGCCTCAATAAGCGGAAAAAACTTTTGTCTTGTCCCTGGTCTATCTTTCATTCGGAGAAGCGCATGGACAAAATCGTTGAATGTGTTCCCAACTTTTCGGAAGGACGCCGCGCGCACATCGTGGATGAAATTGTGCAAGCGATGATGTTACCCGGTGTCAAAATTCTGGATCGCGAGATGGATGCGAATCACCACCGCAGCGTGATTACTCTGGCGGGCGAACCTGATGCCGTGGAGGAGGCGGTGTTTCGTGGTATCGCGACGGCAGCGCGTTTGATTGACCTGGATCAACATCGCGGCGAGCATCCGCGCATCGGTGCAACCGATGTGGTGCCCTTTGTGCCGATTCGTGGGATGACGATGGATGAGTGTATCGCGATGGCGCGGCGGCTGGGCGAGCGCGTGGGGCGTGAACTGGAGATTCCGGTGTATCTGTACGAGCGCGCTGCCACGCGACCTGAACGTCGTGACCTTGCCTACATTCGGCGGGGTGAGTATGAGGGCTTGAAGCAAGCCATCGCTACAGATCCTGATCGCGAACCCGATTTCGGTCCCAAGCGGCTGGGCAAAGCCGGCGCCACTGCCATCGGCGCGCGTCCGTTTCTGATTGCGTACAACGTCAATCTCGCGACCAGCGATGTCCAGATCGCCAAGGACATTGCGCGCGTGGTGCGCGAAAAAGGGGGCGGCTTGCCGAGTGTCAAAGCCCTGGGATTTGAATTGAAGGATCGCGGTCTGGTGCAAGTTTCGATGAACTTGACCGATTTCAACGTCACCGGCATTTTACAGGCATTCAACGCTGTCAAAAGCGAAGCCGAAAAACGTGGCGTGTCGGTAGTCGAAAGCGAAATTGTGGGTTTGGTGCCTCTTGAGGCATTGACCCAACTGGCAATGCAAGTGCTCCAGTTACCTGCCCTGAGTGTGAATCAGGTTGTGGAAATGAAACTGTTTGCCGAAAAGTAATTGGGTGTGACAATGCGTACTCGGCTGCCCGATTGGTTGGTGGGTAAATATTCAGCTCACGTCATCCTGGCGGGCTATTTGCTCGCGGTCCTGTTGTTCAGCGCGGTTCTGGTGATGTATCGGCTGCCTGAACAACTGATGACCTTGATGATTGCACCTACGGTATTGGCGGCGGTTCTGTATCCACGCTGGGTCTATTTGACGATGGGGAGCTGGCTGCTTGCCTGTACCCTGGGCGCGTTCTGGTTTCTTCCCACCGACTGGCCCACGATGCTGGTCTGGTTGTTGGCTTTAGCTCTGGTCTGGTTGTTGTTCATCGAGGCGCTGCGTTCTCTTGTCCTGTCACAGCGGCAGACGGCAGCGAAACTGCGTGAGAGTGAAGAACGCTATCGCCTGCTGGTGGAGAATCAGGGGGAAGGCATTGCGCTGGTGGACACGCAAGAAAATTTCGTTTTTGTGAATCCAGCGGCAGAACAAATCTTTGGCGTAGGCGTCGGCGAGTTACAGGGTAAAAATTTGCGCGCGTTTACAACGCCCGCGCAATTCGGGATATGGCAAGACCAGACCCGGCGATGTCAGGCAGGCGAGAAGACGTCGTACGAAGTGCAAATCACGCGTCCCGATGGTGAAGAGCGCACTTTACTCGTGATAGCAACACCTTATCGAGATGCCCAGGGGCAGTTTCTCGGCGCGTTCAGCGTATTCTACGATATCACAGAGCGCAAACGAAGCGAACAAGCCATCGCGCGTCGCGATGCCATTCTGGATGCTGTGGCGTTAGCCGCAGAGCGTTTCTTGCGCACCCCTTCGTGGCACGGTTACATTGATCAAGTCATCGCGCAATTGGGTCAAGCCACGCAGGTCAGTCGCATTTCGATTTTTGAGAATCGCTGGGAAACCGATGGCACCTTGTTCTGGCATCAACGTCATCAATGGATCGCCACGCAGACTACACCAGTGATGCCTTTCCTTGAAGAGCGCACGATTCAGCCTGTTGCGGAGGGGTTTGAACGCTGGGTGCGGCATATGGAGCAAGGCAAATGGATTCATGGGAATGTGCGCGATTTTCCGGCGAGTGAACAAGCGCCCCTGAGGGCTCAGCAGGTCCAGTCGATCCTTGTCGTGCCCATTTTTGTTCAAACCCGATGGTGGGGTTTACTGCAACTGGATGATTGTCGGCAAGAGCGCCGCTGGTCATCCGCTGAGATAGATGCCTTGGTGACCGCGTGCGATATATTGGGCGCGGCGATTGGGCGAGATTGGATTGACACCGAGTTGCGTACGCGCGCGCACCACCTTGAACTGCTCAACAAAATTACCGATGTGGCGATTGCAGCACCCAATTTGACCCAGATGCTTCAAGCCATCGCCGACCGTCTGAGTGAATTGTGGAATGCCGATGGGTGTTACATTCTTCTGCGCGATGAGGCGCATCCCGCGCGATACTATCAGGCTGCCTACGGAGCGTTGAGTGCCTTGCGACACGAGACGGGCGAGGCAGGTATCGCAATGGCTCAAGGGGTCTGGCAAGCCGAGCGCGTGCTCGCGGTGGACAATATCTTCGATTCGCCATACATCAACCCTCAAGAAGCCATCAAGTATCCGCTACGTTCGCTTTTGGGCTTGCCTTTGATTGCGCAGGGCACGCGTCTGGGTGTGGCGCTGATTGGTTTTAACCATCCGCACCATTTTTCGCGCGACGAAATCGAACGCGGGGAGCATGCCGCGCGCCACATTGCCCTTGCCATTGCCAAGGCGTACGCACTGGATGCGGAACGCCAGCGCGCCACCGAATTGGAGACGATTCACTCTGTCGGTTTGAGTTTGACCGCGAGTCTCGATCTCAAGACAGTGCTCGAGAACATCTTAGCCAGCGTTTTCCATCTGAGTCCTGAAATACAGGATGCGCACATTTATTTCTATCGCAACGAGCGTCTGGAATTCGGCGCGTCTCTCTGGGCAGACGGACAAAAGAATCGCGAGTTTTCTACGCCGCGTGCACACGGCTTGACCAACGCCGTCGCGCATCATGGTGAGATGGTGGTGGTGAACGATACCAGCACACATCCTTTGTTTGCCGACGCGCCACATTTACAGGGTGGCGCAGTGATTGGCTTGCCTCTCAAAATCGGTACGCGGGTCGTAGGGGTGATGAACGTGGCATATCGCGAGCCGCGTCGTTTCTCCAGAAATGAATTGCGCGCGCTCGAATTGTTAGCCGGTCAAGCCGCTATCGCGATCGAAAACGCGCGCCTCTTTGACGAAATCAAGCAACGCGCCGAACGAATGAGCGTTCTCAACGAAATTGGTCGGGCACTCACAGCGACTCTGAATCTTGCCGAATTGTATCGCTTGATCTACCAGCAAACCCAGCGCATTGTGACCGCCGATGCGTTCTTTGTAGCACTCTACGATGAACGGCACAATCTGATTCGCTTTCCTTTTTTGTACGATGACGGCACCGAGTTGCCGAGTCGCGAGGTGCCCTTACCCCTCTCCGGTCCGGTGAGTTATGTGGTTCGTACACGCTCTCCTCTGCTGGTGAATCGTCCAACGAATCACATTTTTCAGAGCGGTTCGCATTTTGGCTCGCCTGACAAAAAAGCCGCTTCGGGAATTTTTGTGCCGATGCTATTGGGCACGCGCATACTTGGGGTAATTTCTACCCAGAGTTATCGCGAGAATTCGTACCCATCGGACGATGTGCGGGTCTTGCAGACGATTGCCGCGCAAGCCGCTATCGCCATAGCCAATGCGCATCTCTACAATGAAGTGCAGCAACTCGCGACGATGGACGAACTGACCGGGGTGTTCAACCGCCGCGGCTTGTTCCAGTTGGGACAACGCGAGGTGGAACGCGCCCTCCGCTACCATCGTTCGCTCTCTGTGATGATGCTGGACATTGACCAATTCAAACGTGTGAACGATACCTATGGTCACCTCGCGGGTGATCGCGTGCTGCGCGCGTTAGCTGATTGCTGCCGCGAAAATCTGCGCGCGCTGGACATTGTGGGACGCTATGGCGGTGAAGAATTCTTTTTGATCTTGCCCGAAACGGATATAGAGGAAGCTCTCTTGATTGGAGAACGCTTGCGCCGGGCGATTGAGCAGATGCGCATTGTCTTTGGCGAAGATGTGATTTCCATCACAGTCAGTCTCGGCGTTGCCACGATGACCCCTGCCATTTCTGACCTGACGACGCTGATCGAGCATTCAGATCGTGCCCTGTATCTGGCGAAGCAAGCCGGACGCAATTGCGTTCGGAAATGTGATTAACCTTATGCCCTCCTTTGAAGATATCCGCGATTGAAATCGCTGCGTGCGCGCCCATGCAGGGGCGCAATTAATTGCGCCCCTGCTGAAGGTCGCCTGCCTACGCAGGCGAAGGCGCGCGTCCGCGCAGGCGGACGCCCGGCGGCAACGCTCGCCGGAGACGATTTCAATCGTCGAATTTTCATCCGTCGTGGCGGGCGGTTACGCCTATGAACAACTCCTTTGAATTTCATATCTCGCGCGCCGCGCGCGCGCGCTATCAAGTGGACGACGCGCTCTTCACGTTGAGCGGCAATGTCATTCTCGCCGACCTGCGCGCCGCGCGTCTCCTGGTGCACAACCTGAACGCCACGCGCGCCCACGCGCTCAAGGCGGGTCAACTCTTTGCGATGGGTTTGATTGACGAACTGTTGCACTATGTCGTCGCGCAGTATCGTCGTCGCGTCGCACCGCGCGTCTGGGACGATGCGCTGGCATGGCTGGAACGCGCGCTGGGCAAGGATGAACTGGACGCGGCGTTGCTCACCTTTGCGCGCGAATTTCCCAGCGTAGCCGTCTATCGCGGCGAGATGGACGCGCGCCAATTTCTGGAGGGCGTCACCGAGGGCATCTCGCATCGCGCCATCGTCCTGGAAGAAGTGTTGATGCTATGGCTGGCGAACGAAAACCCTGCCTTTGCGCCCTTCCTCGAATTGTTCGACGACACAGTGCTCGAACAGAGCACGGCGTACCAGACGCTCATCGCGCGTCTCGACGAGTTCTTTGACACGCAACCGCGCTTTGGTCCCGACCATCAACAGTTAATCGAGATGTTGCGCGCGCCCGCGCGAGCGGCACCCGACTCGCTGGAAGCGCAGTTGGAGTTCATCCGCACGCGCTGGGGTTCACTCATCGGCGATTATCTGCGTGTGGTATTGCTGGGTCTGGATGTGCTCAAAGAGGAAGCGCGCCCGTTCTTCGGCGGTCCTGGGCCCGCGCGCGTGCCGACATTTCGCCGCGAAGCACGCGGCGTGTACGACGGCGAATATCCCGAATACGAACGCTTTAGCCGCGATCTCGACTGGATGCCGCGCGTGGTGCTCATCGCCAAGAGTACGCTCGTGTGGCTGGATCAACTCTCCAAAAAGTATCGGCGTTCCATCACGCGCCTTGATCAAATTCCAGACGAAGAACTCGATTGGCTGGCGCGTTGCGGCTTTACCGCGCTGTGGTTAATCGGCATCTGGCAACGCAGTCCCGCGTCCAGGCGCATCAAGGAACTGTGCGGCGCGATGAACGCGGAAGCATCGGCGTATGCAGTGTACGAGTATCGTGTAGCGGATGAACTGGGCGGCGAGGCAGCACTCGAAAATCTCAAGGCGCGCGCGGCTCAACGCGGCATTCGCCTGGCGAGTGATATGGTGCCGAATCATATCGGCATTGATTCCCCCTGGGTCGTCGAACATCCTGATTGGTTCATTTCAACCGACCAATCTCCTTTTCCATCGTACTCGTTCACCGGCGAAAATCTCTCGCGCGATCCGCGCGTCGGCATTTTTCTGGAAGATCACTATTTCAATCGCACCGATGCCGCCGTCGTGTTCAAGCGTGTTGATTTTGCGACCGGCGCTGTCCAGTACATCTATCACGGCAACGATGGCACTAGTTTCCCCTGGAACGATACCGCGCAGTTGAATTTTCTTAAACCCGAAGTGCGTGAAGCGGTCATCCAGACGATTCTGCACGTGGCGCGCCGGTTTCCGATTATCCGACTCGATGCCGCGATGACGCTCGCTAAACGACACTATCAGCGGCTCTGGTTCCCCTTGCCCGGCGCCGGCGGCGCGATTCCCTCGCGCGCCGAGTTTGCAATGTCGAAGGAAGAATTCGATGCAGCGATGCCGCAGGAATTCTGGCGCGAGGTCGTAGATCGCGTCGCCGTCGAAGCACCCGATACGTTGTTGCTCGCCGAAGCATTCTGGTTGATGGAAGGTTATTTTGTGCGCACGCTGGGAATGCATCGCGTTTACAACAGCGCGTTTATGAATATGCTGCGCGATGAAGAAAATACCAAATATCGTGCCGTCATCAAAAACACCATCGAATTCGATCCCGAGATTCTCAAGCGTTACGTGAACTTTGTGAACAATCCCGATGAGCGCACTGCGGTTGACCAGTTTGGCAAAGGGGACAAGTACTTTGGCGTGACGACGATGATGGTCACTTTGCCGGGCTTGCCGATGTTCGGGCACGGGCAAATCGAAGGATTCGCCGAACGCTATGGCATGGAATTTCGCCGCGCACTGTGGGACGAACAACCCGACCAGATGCTCATCGAACGACACGCGCGCGAGATTTTCCCGTTACTGCATCGGCGCGCCCTGTTTGCCGAAGTCGAAAATTTCTTGCTGTACGATTTCTTCACGCCCGGCGGCGTCGTGGACGAAAACGTCTTCGCCTACTCGAATCGGCGCGGCGATGAGCGCGCGCTCGTCGTGTATCACAACAAGTATGCCGATACGCGCGGCTGGATTCGTACGTCCGCCGCGTACCTCGACAAAGCCACCCAGCGTCTGGTGCAAAAAACGTTGAGTGAGGGCTTGAACCTCCCGCGCGACGAACAGGTGTTTGTGGTCTTTCGCGACCACGTTTCGGGTCTGGAGTACATTCGTTCGACTGTTGAGTTGTGCGATCGCGGTTTGTATGTGGAACTGGGTGCGTACCAGCGACACGTCTTTCTCGATTTTCGTCTGGTGAGAGACGATGCAATGCATCCGTACGCGCGGCTGTGCGCGTCGCTCAACGGACGCGGCGTGCCAAGTGTGGAGGAGGCGTTGTGCGAAATCCGTTTGCAAACGGTGCATCTGCCTTTCCGCGCACTGGTCAACGCGGAGACGTTGCGTCGCCTCTTGACGGTTGCCCCGCGCGATAAGGCAAGTGCGGCGTTGCTGGACGATGTGCAACACAGGTATTTGCGTCTGGTACGCGCGGTCAAGCAATTCAGTGGTGGGCTGGCGAATGAAATCGAACTGGCTTTGCAGATGCGCCGCGAGTTGCAGGCGGTGTTGCAACTCCGCGCGCGTCTCGGCACGCGTCGTGTGTCGCCGATGTTGAAATATCTACGCACGTATCTCAACGACGATGGCGCGTGGGCACTGCTCATCGTTTGGGTGTGGGTGCACGCGCTCGGACGCGCACAGGAGGAGGGCGAGTATGCCGCGCGTAGTCGCGCCTGGCTCGATGAGTGGATGCTCGGTCAGCATATCGCGCGCGTGCTGGAGGATTTTGGCGTGGAGGCGGGGCGCGCGTGGCGCGCGGTTCAACTCATCAAGCTGATGACCCAGCATCAGCACTGGTTTACCGCGCCTCAGGATCGCGCGGCGCAGTTGTTCGAGGCGTGGCTCCGCGATGATGCCACGCGCGAATTCCTGGGTGTGAATCTGTATCAAGGCGTATGGTGGTTTCACAAAGAATCGTTTGACGAGTTGCTGTTTTGGATGTACACTTTGGCTGTGGTCTTGTCGGGCACGGATGTTGCGCGCGCGACTCGGCGCATCGCTGCGCAACGGCGCGCGCTGTTCGAGGTGGTCAAGACGCTCCGCGCGGCGGAGCGCAAATCGAAATATCAAATGGAGCGTTTGCGCGCCGCGCTCAAGTGAGGGTCGCGCAGCGCACAACTCAGTTCACGTCGCACTGCTGGCGACGAAAAAGGGAGGAGACCAATGGAGGCAAACTATCCCAAACCCTGGGTCAAGTTCTACGAACCCGGTGTGCCCGAAACAGTGGAGATTCCCACCCACACTCTCCACCAATCGTTGAGTATGGCAGCGGACAAGTATCCCAACAACACTGCCATCATTTTCTTTGACAGGAAGATGACGTGGCGTGAGCTGGATACGGCTGCCACACGCTTTGCGGTCGCATTGCAAAACCTCGGTATTCAAAAGGGCGACCGCGTGATGTTGTACTTGCCCAACACACCGCACTTTGTCATCGCGTTCTATGGCATTTTGCGCGCGGGCGGAATCGTTGTGCCCGCGAATCCGCAGTACGTGCCGCGTGAATTGGCGTATCAAGCCAAGGACGCGGGGGCAGAGACAATCGTCGCGCTCACAATGTCGTGGAAGACCATCAAAGAGGCGCGAGCCAACACGCCCTTCAAACGTGTGATTCTCGGCAACATCAAAGAGTATTTTCCACCGTTGCTCAAATTCCTGTTTACGGTGGCGCGCGAGAAGAAAGAAGGGCATCGTCCCGATGTGCGCGGCGAAGGTGTTTACGATTTTCAAACCTTGTTGCGGACTCAGGGGACACTTCGTCCCGTCGAGGTTTCCCAGAACGATGTGGCAGTGCTCGGCTACACCGGCGGCACGACAGGTGTTCCTAAAGGCGCGATGTTGACGCATCGCAATCTGGTCGCGCAGGCGACGATCACGCTCGCGTGGTTTACAGGGAAAGAGCCGGGCAAAGATGTGTTTATGGGCGCGCTCCCGCTCTTCCACAGTTTCGGGATGACGTGTGTGATGAACACGGGGGTGCATCTCGGCGCGGCGATGATTTTGATTCCCAACCCGCGCGATTTGCCGACGGTGCTGCGCGCCGCGCACAAGCATCGTCCCACGATTTTTGCCGGCGTGCCGACGATGTACGCTGCCATCAACAATCGTCCCGATTTGAAAAAGTACGATTTGACTTCAATCAAGAGTTGCACGAGTGGCGCTGCCCCATTGCCGGTCGAAGTCCAGACACGTTTTGAGCAAATCACCGGCGGCAAACTGGTGGAAGGGTATGGTCTGACCGAGACGTGCTCGCCTACACACATCAATCCCCTCTCTGGCACGCGCAAGATCGGGACGATTGGCGTGCCGTTGCCTAACACGCTCGCCAAAATCGTTGACCCTGAAACCGGAAAAGATATGCCCATCGGTGAAGTCGGAGAGATTGCGATCCAAAGTCCGCAGGTGATGGTGGGTTATTGGAACAAGCCCGAAGAAACCGCGCGTGTGATGCTGGAAGGCAAATGGTTCCTCACCGGCGATCTCGGCAAAATGGACGAAGATGGTTTCTTTACCGTCGTGGATCGCAAGAAGGATATGTTCATTGTCGGTGGGTTCAATGTGTATCCGCGCGAGATCGAAGAGGTGCTGTATCAGCATCCCAAGGTGCTCGAAGCGGCAGTGATTGGCATTCCCGATGTGCAGCGCGGCGAAAACATCAAGGCGTTCATCGTACTCAAGCCGGGCGAAACGGCAACGGCGGAGGAGATCATCGAGTATTGCCGCCAGAATCTCACGCGCTACAAAGTGCCGCGCGAAGTGGAATTTCGCGATGCCCTGCCCAAGACGATGGTGGGCAAAATCTTGCGGCGCACGCTGCGCGACGAAGAGATGGCAAAACGAATGGCGAAGACCTAAAAACGAATTCGCACGGACCAAAGTGTCCGTGCGAATTTTTTCAAAAAGCCCTACGACATTGCCAACCGCGTTTTAAGAAAGCGAAGATTGTCTGCAATTTGATGCGTGCCGCCTCCATCATGCTGATTAAACTCGTACACTCGGATGTACTTTTCGCCCGCGTAATAATTGTATGCGGCGAACACGGTAGAAGGTGGACACACATTGTCCATCAAACTCGTTGAAAAAAGCGCGGGCGCTCGAGCGCGCGTGGCAAAATTCACACCGTCAAAGTACGCGAGTGTGTGAAATACTTGCTCCACCTGATCGCGATGGGCACGACAATATCGTGCGATCTCCGCGTACGGCTCTGTGTCCACCAGTTGAGTCGCGCGGCGATAGTGACACAGGAAAGGTACTTCGGGAATGACGGCGCGAATTGTCGTGGGGAGCAGACCACTGACAGCCAGCGCGATGCCTCCACCCTGGCTGCGTCCTGTCACCGCGATACGCGTCGCGTCAACGGCAGGATGGCTTTGTGCTGCTTCCACCGCGCGTACCGCATCGGCAAAGACGCGACGGTAGTAGTACGTTTGTGGCGAGAGAATGCCGCGCGTCATAAACCCCGGCGCTTGTGGGCTGGACGCATCCGAATCGGGCGTGTCACCGTGTAGCCATACACTGCCTTGCCCGCGCGTGTCCATCACCAGGTGCGCGTATCCTGCACTTGCCCATACGAGCCAGTTGTACGGATAGCCACGTCCACCTCCATAGCCGATGAATTCAACCACGCACGCAAGTCGGGCAGGACGTTCGCGCGGCAAAAGAAACCAGCCCTTGATTGGCTGACCGCCGTAGCCGTTGAAGGTCACATCGAAAACCTCCAGCGTTTGCAGATTCCAGTCGGCAGGTTCAAAACGCGCCGCGAGCGGAAATTGGCGTGTCGTGTCGAGTGTGTCACGCCAGAACGCGTCGAAATCCTCTGGTTCGACGCGAGGTGGTTTGTACTCGCGCAACTGCTCAAGCGTTAGATCGAAGAAAGCCATAGTCAACTCCTTTGAATCAATCAAGATGCTCGCTGCCGAGAAAATATAGCACATCTTCAATCAATTCGGAAATGAGTCGGTTTGAGGATTTGATGACGCTATGTTATAATCTTCGTGTTTCTATTCAGCAGTGTTGGGGCGAAAAATTTTTCAGAGGCAACTCGATGTTTCGACGTGAAGAACCGCGACGCTCGCGCCTGAGCGCGAAAATCGTATCTTTTCTTGGCGATCTGAGTTCAGCCCAGGGGCGCGCGCGTATCGCGCAACGGACAAGCCAGACCGTGTGGTCTGTTGCCGACCAGGCTACGCGCGCCATCACCGCCGGGCTGAGTCTAGACGATGTGAGGGCATTGTGGCGCGGCGAACAAGACCCTGCTGTCTACGCGCGCGTATCCAGTCGCGCGTTCTGGACCCATTTCCGTCCCCAGGCCTACTTGCAATCCTCAATCAAAGTGTCGCACACCTTTGGATTCGGATTCTTTAGCGTCTTGTTCGCTTTTGTTCAACTGGTGACCGGAACGCTGATGATGTTTTTCTACGAACCTTCCCCGGCGCGCGCCTATGCTTCCGTCGTCAAACTGGTGACCCAGGTACCTCTGGGGCAATGGCTGCGGGATGTGCATCATCTTTGCGCACAGTTGCTTGTTCTGTTCGTCCTGTTGCATTTGCTCCGCGTCTATTTCACCGGCGCGTTCAAACAGTTGCGCCGATTCACGTGGGTCACCGGCGTCTTACTTCTTGTGCTCGTCTGGCTTATCGCGCTTATCGGCACGCGTTTGCCGATGGATCAGACGGTCGGCTGGGGCAATCCCAATGATGTGCTGCTGTACTACCTGTTGCATACCGGCATTTTGCCCGGGGCAGGTTTGTTGTTGGTGGCGGTGCATTACTATCGCGTGGCGCGGTTACATGGCATCAGTTTGCCGGCGGGTGAAGAAGAATCGCCAGACGCTACGGTGCGCGAGAAGGCGCACAGACGCATCAGTTATTTCCCCGATGTGTGGGCGCGCGAGGTGATGTGGATTGCCTTTGCGCTCTGTGTCGTGCTGACGCTTGCCGCGTTTGTCCTTCACGCGCCTCTCGCGCCTCCGTTTGATGCCGAGCATCTCCAAAACATCGTCCCCTGGTTTGTCCTGTGGTGGCGTGGTCTGGTGAATACGCCCATCCTCCTGCCGATTCTGGTGGGACTGCGTGATGGATTCGGCATTGACCTGATGCCATCTTACGATCCGATGTTCTGGCAGGGCTACGTGATGCCGATTTTGTTCGTGGTGCTTTTGCTGGCTGTGCCGTACCTTGATGCGTGGTGGGACAAGATGTGGAATCGCACGCCCTCGCGCCTGGGTGGCAATCGCAAATTGAGCATCGCGCTGGGACTGCTCGCGCTGGCTGGGTTGATTGTGTTTTCGTACCTGGGGACATTATCCTCGCTGGAACCTGCGGCTGCCTTTGCACAAGAATTTTTGCCGGACGTTTGTACGCCTTCCTTCTTTCCGCTGTTTCCCCCTGATTGCGGTGAGGTTCGACGCATCGGTTACGATGGTTTACCTGCGGGCACGTTTGAATTCGCGCGCTATGCCGCGCCGAGCGCGGATCGTTTTGAGAACTTGTTATCGAAGATGTATGTGCGTCTGCAAATGTATCCTGACCTTGCCGATGCACAGGGTGCTTTGATTGTTGAAGAGTGGCAGACGCATTTGAAAAAGATTACGCTGCGAATTCGCTGGACACCACGCGCGCCCAGCGAATCGGGTACGTTCGAGAAAACGATATACCTGCATCGCGATTCGATGTACGAGTGAGCAAAATGTCCACACGACAAAAACTTTTGGTCGCTTTGATTTTTTTCGTGTTGCTGTGCGTTGTGTCTGGCATCGTCGCGCTGAGCGATTGGATGATGGGCACGCCAGACAATCCCTCGGCGCGCGAGCAGCGCGCACGCGTCTATGCCGGGCGCGCCATTGAAACGGGAGCAGAACTTTACGGACGTCTGTGTGTATCGTGTCACGGTGCGCGCGGCGAAGGCGTTGCCTCGGTAGCGCCAGCGCTCCGACGTCAGGATTTGTTTGATGGACGGCGGGCGCGCGAGTTACGCTGGACAGAAAGCAACGAAGCATTTTTGCAAAACACGTTGCGGGCAGGGCGTCCCATCCCATCGCGCGCGGACGTTTACTCAGCGCGGATGCCGGCGTGGGATCAGGAATTTGGTGGCACTCTCAGCGCGAGCCAAATTGAGGCGCTGGTCGCTTTTCTCACCAATTGGCGCGCGGACGCGCCCGAAGTGAATGCATGGGGCATTGTGCCGGCGCCGGCACGTACGCCGGCAACAACGGCACCGCAGGCTGGTGTCGCGCGCGTCTGCTGGGGCTTGAGCGCACCGTACGCCGGAAAACAATCGCCGTACCGTCTGGACGACAAGACGATTCTTGCTCAGGGCAAACAAATCTACGATGACAAGTGCGCCGCGTGTCACGGCGCCACAGGCAAAGGCGATGGTCCTGCAGCGGCGGCGTTGAATCCCAAACCCGCCAACCTCACCGATAAGAATTTCATGCGAACCTTACCGATCGATTGCCATTTCTTTGTCATTGCCGAAGGCGTACGCGGTACAGCAATGCCACCCTGGAAGTCGCTGGGCGAAGAGGCGGTGTGGAAAGTGCTGGTGTACACACGCTCGTTGTCCGGTGTGCCATGAACAAATGACAAATGAACAAATGACAAATGAGCAAATGACAAATGACAAATGACAAATGACAAATGAATGAACGCGCTTGATTCTTTTATTCGTTTTTCAGTGTCTGCTCAGCTCCCTGTCATTGCGAGAATCTAATGCCCGTCGGCGGGCATGTCAAAGGACAGAAACGCGCGCTGTCATTGTCATTGCGAGGAGCAGGTTTTGCGACGAAGCAATCCCCAATGCAGCGTTGGGGATTGCTTCGGCACACTACGCCTCGCAATGACAGGGGGAAGTTTCTGAGTAGCCGAAGCCGCGAGCGAAGCGTGGCGGGCTGCGAAGCAATCCCCAAATTCGGTGTGGAGATTGCTTCGTCGCGAGAAACGCTCCTTGCAATGACACGGGGTGAGTAGTTACGTTTTTCATTCGTTGATGGTTCAGGCTTGCCGCGTCGCGCGAATCCGTGTATAATGTAAATGGTCGAGGGGAAAAAGTGGCGCCGATTTCGAATGAGCAGATGCTCGATTTGATCAGTCACAGTGCCGCGCAAACTCAGCGGTGGGGCGCACGCATCGGGGAACTGGCTCAGCCCGGCGACTTGATATGTCTGGAAGGCGAACTCGGTTCGGGTAAAACGTGTTTCGTGCAAGGCATCGGACGCGGCCTGGAAATTGCGGCTGACATCAACAGTCCCACCTTCATTCTCGCGAATGAACATCGCGGCGGACGTTTGACCCTGTATCATCTCGATATGTATCGCCTCGCGAGCGCGCGCGAGGTGTGGGGAATCGGTCTGGACGATTATCTGGATAGCGATGGTGTGTGTGTGATTGAATGGGCGGAGAAGATTCGGGAGATGCTTCCTCCTGAACGCTTGTGGATTACATTTCGCCATCTGGGGGAGTCCAAGCGCGGTGTGTTGATGCACGCGCAAGGGGCACGTTATCAAGAGTTGCTGCGCGCGTTCAAGACCAGCGTGTTTGGATGAGGCTTATGCTCCTTGCCATTGACACGGCGACGCGTCTCGCAAGTATTGCTTTGTACGATGGGCAAGGTGTTCACGCCGAAATGACGTGGCACTCGCGCGAAAATCACACCGTCGAATTGATGGCGCAAATTACGCATCTGCTTGGACTCGCGCAGGTGAGCAAGGAGTATCTGCAGGCGATTGGCGTGGCGCTGGGACCTGGCTCGTTCACCGGTTTGCGCGTGGGAATGAGTGTCGCCAAGGGGCTGGCGTACGCGCGCGGCATCCCTCTGCTGGCAATTCCGACGCTCGACATCATTGCTCACGCGCACGCGCACCAGCCTCTGCCGATGTGGGTGGTGCTTGCTGCCGGTCGTGGGCGTTACTCGGTGGCGCGCTACACTGCCCGACGCGGTGTGATCAAGCGCGCGAGTGAGTATGCGCTGGTGGATGCGGCGGGGCTAGTCGAGTTGGTGTTGCGCGAGATGGAAGCCGAGTCGAAAACCGCGCGCGCGTTCGTCTGTGGCGATGTGGATGACGCGCTGGCGCGCCGATTGACCGAACAGGGTGGTGCGCGCATTGTGCTGGCATCGCCTGCACTGAACGCGCGCCGCGCGGCGTTCCTTGCCGAACTTGCCTGGGCGCGTTTTCAACGCGGCGAGTCGGATGATGCACAATCGCTCGCGCCGATGTACCTGCCGCATGAATCGGTCGAAGGGACGCGGGAGGCGGCGAAGCAGTAGGACAGCAGAACAGTGAGGCAGTTGTTGCAACTCGATGATTGATTATTCTAACTTGATTTTTCGCGTCGAGCCGATGACGGTGCAGGATATTCCTGCAGTGATGGAAATCGAGTACAAGTCGTTTTCCGCACCCTGGTCGCCCAGCGCGTACGATTACGAATTGCGTTACAACGAAATGGCACACTATTTTGTCGCCCGTCCACAAGAGCGAGGCGTTGCATCACCACCAGCGTCAGGGTTATGGCGGCGTTTGCGCGCGCGCTGGGCAGCGCCGCCTGTGGCGCCGATTGTGGGACATGCCGGTTTCTGGGTGATGGTGGACGAAGCGCACATCAGCACGTTAGCCACTCATCCTGCCTGGCGACGACGGGGCGTGGCAGAACTGTTGCTGGTGGCGATGACAGAGCGCGCGGCGGAAATCGGGGCGCGGGTGATGACGTTAGAGGTGCGCGTCTCGAACGTGAGCGCGCAGGCATTGTATCGCAAGTATCGTTTCGAGATTGTGGGACAACGGCGACATTACTACAGCGACAACGGTGAAGATGCGTGGATTATGACCACGCCACCGATTAGCTCGGCAGAGTATCAACGTTTTTTTCAAGAGCGTAAAGCGCACTTGTTGACACGTTTGCGGGCAGACCGATTACCTGCCCCACAAAGCGAGCGTCAGTCATTTTCTTGAGGAGGGATTTATGCTCAGTAAAGAGTTGTTGGACATTTTGCGCTGTCCCGCGTGTGTGCGCAACGGACCCAACGCGGGCTTGCTCGATTTTATCAACGAGACATGGCTGGTGTGCCACGATTGTGCACGCAAGTATCCTGTCAAAAACGATATTCCCATTATGTTGATTGAAGAAGGCGACAAATATCGTCAGACGCCGGTGGAACAATTGGGCACACCCGCCTAAGTAACTATGCAAAAGTTTTCTCCGCTTTAGCGTAGCACAGGATAATCAGCTATGCCCGCCATTGCGAAATAGCCCCCCCTAGCTCCTCCCCACGCCGCTATGCGGTGTGGGGAGGGGGAAAGCAAGGGAACAGGGTGTGGTCGGGCGGCGAAGCCACTTGACCACGCCCCTTCTCCCATCTCCCCTGCTCTCCCCGACACGCGGGGAGGGCAAGGGTAGGGAGATGAGAGGGGTTGTCCCGTACAGGCGGAAGATTTTTTTCGTTCGTACAACGATGGCGAAATAACAAACACTTGGTGTTCAAGGTTTGAAGTTTAAACCTTGAGCAAGTGAGATAAGATGAAACGCGTTTTATTTTTCCTGTTCCTTGTGATGGTGATGTTGCTTGTCGTTGCCCCTGTGGGAGCGCAGGAGGCAATCACCGTCACAACGAGTCAATTCACGTGCAACTTCCGCAAAGAGTTGCTTTTTGAGTTGGACGCGCAAAGCCAGGTGCCCATTACGCGAGTCGAACTTGTGGTTGAGTTTGCAAGCACAGGTTCTTTTCGTGGGGCTGCCAAGTTCGAGGAAGGCACGCGCGTTCACGCGACATACACCTGGAATCTCGAACAAAAGTATTTGCCTCCCGGCGTTGCCGGTCAATTCTGGTGGGAGATTACCGATCAAGCCGGGAGTCGAAAGACCAGTGCCAAGCAACCGTTTCGCGTGGAAGATAATCGTTTCAAATGGCAAACGTTGAGCGAGCCGCGCTTTGCACTGCATTGGTACGGCGGCGGTGCTTCGTTTGGCAAAGCGATTTTTGAACGCGCGGTGAGCGCGATGGACGCGCTGCAGAAAGATACCGGTGTCACTGTCGAGCGGCAATTGCAAATTTTTCTGTACGACAAACGCGCGGATTTTTTGAGCGCGCTTGAACCAGTCGTCAACGATTGGGTGGGCGGGCGTGCCTATACCGATCACGGTATCACGTTGATTCACGTGGGCGCGAACGATTTGTCCTTTGGTCTGGTGGCAACGCCACACGAACTCACGCATTTGATTATCCACCGCAAGTTAGGCGACATCGGCACGGCAGGTTTTCCGCGCTGGTTGGACGAAGGTCTGGCAATGTACTACGAGTTCGTACCTCCTCAACTCGAACCCGAGTACGAGACGATCCTCAAGCGCGCCATTCAAAACGATACACTGCTACCCCTCCGTACGCTTTCGGGTAATTTTGCAACGGATGCGCGCCAGGCGACGCTTTCGTACGCGCAAAGTTTTAGCGTCGTGGATTTCATCTATCGTCGTTACGGCAAAGACAAGATGGCACAGATGTTGCTGGAATTCAAACAGGGCAACGCGTTCGATGATGTGTTTCGCCGCGTTCTGGGTGTGGATACCGATGGCCTGGAAGTGGCGTGGCGTCAGGACATCGGGGCTAAACCGCGTGCCATTCCTACACGTGCCGCGCTCGCGCCCACCGCGTTCCCCACTTTTTCGTTATCCACCGATCTCACTGCGCCCACGCCGCGTCGCGAAGCGACCGCCGCTGTCACGCCAATCGCGCGCGCAATGACGCCTGCCCCGGTGCCAACCGCTGCACCGCGCGCGGCAGCCAACCCTCTGACGCAAGTGTGTGGGGGCGGCTTGATGGCACTGTGGGGCGTTGTAGGAGTGGCGTTGTATCGTCGCTGGCGCGGTGCGCGCGGGTAAAAAGAGTTGCTCATGAGCGCACGCGTCTACCACGACGGATAAAATTCAACGATTGAAATCGTCTCCGGCGGGTACTGCTGCCGGGCGTCTGCCTGCGCGGACGCGCGTCTTCGCCTGCGCAGGCAGGCGACCTTCAGCAGGGGCGCAATTAATTGCGCCCCTGCACGGGCACGCACGCAGCGATTTCAATCGCGACGATTTTCCAAGGAGGAGAGGCGATGAATCCCTGGCACGATGTTTCGCCGGGCGCGAATGTGCCGTACGAGTTTAATGCTGTCATCGAGATTCCCGCAGGGAGTAACGTCAAGTACGAACTGGATAAGATGAGCGGCTTGTTGCGAATGGATCGCGTTCTGTACTCGGCGGTGTACTATCCTGCCAACTATGGATTCATTCCTCAATCCCTCGCCGAGGATGGCGATCCTCTGGATGTGCTGGTCTTTTGTCAGGAGCCGGTCGTGCCGTTGACGATTATGCGCGCGCGCTGCATCGGCTTGATGAAAATGATTGATGCGGGCAAGGTGGATTACAAAATCATCGCCGTCGCGCTTGATGATCCTTCGTTCAATACGTACAAACGAGCAGACGAGATACCACCGCATCGCATGATGATGCTGCGACGCTTTTTTCAGGATTACAAACAACTCGAAGGCAAAACGGTTGAGGTGGACGAGTTTCAACCGGCAGAAGCAGGGTACGAGGTCATCGAACAAGCGTTGGTGGCATACAGCAAACAGCGACGAGCTGGTTTTTTACATACCAGAGACCTGTGAGGTCAAAAATCAACTTGGGGGAGGTGTTTTATGGAACACAAATTGCCTGAACTACCGTACGCTAAAGACGCGTTGCAACCTTACATCTCGGCGGAGACGATCGAGTTTCACTATGGCAAACATCACGCAACGTACGTTGCCAATCTCAATAAACTGATCGTCGGCACAGAGTTTGAAAACTTGCCCCTCGAGGAAATCGTCAAGAAATCGAGTGGTGCGATTTTCAACAACGCGGCGCAAACGTGGAACCACACGTTCTACTGGTACTGTCTGGCGCCCAACGCCGGCGGTGAACCCACCGGCGCGCTCGCCGAGGCGATCAACAAGGCGTTTGGCTCGTTTGCGGCGTTCAAAGAAAAATTCACTGCCACCGCCGTCGGCACGTTCGGCTCGGGCTGGGCGTGGCTGGTGAAAAATCCCGATGGCTCGCTGGCGATCGAAAGCACGAGTAACGCGGGATGCCCGTTGACCGCTGGGAAAAAGCCACTTCTCACGTGCGATGTGTGGGAACACGCGTACTACATTGACTATCGCAACGCGCGTCCCAAATATGTGGAGGCGTTCTGGAATCTGGTGAACTGGAAATTTGTTGCAGAGAATTTTAACAAATAGACCAGGAACAGATGACGAAGGACGAAGAGGTCTTCGTCCTTCGTCTTTCACGTTTCCAGAATCGCTGGACGCTCGATGATTTGATCATCCACCGTCACGCGTAGCGTTTGCCAGCCGGGAATCGTGGTGACGATTTCATTGTGCGTCTCGCCAACGAGAATCGTGTCCTCCGATTTGACTCCCGTGATAGAGGGATTCCACGCGTACGCCTGACCGCGCGCGACGACATCATCGGAGGTCGGTGTGCCGAGATACTCGCGCGGTTCGTAACCTGCCGCGCCGCCCTGATGGTGCAGACGCCACTCGTCGGCGAATCCTGTTTCGGCGTACGTGGCAAGCGTGCGTTGAAACACCTCGCGCACGCGCGCGTTTGGGCGCGTTGCGGCAATGAACGTTGCATCCACGCGCGCACACGCCTCCATCTTGCGCCGAATCTCGTCCGGCAGTTTGCCAAAATGGACGAGCCGCGTCATCGAGCAGCACAAGCCCCACTTGCGTCCGACGAGCACTAGCATCGCATAGCGTTCGAGTTGTTTGGCGGTGGGCAGGGGATGACGATACGCAAAGATGCGTTCGTCCGTCGCAATCAGGTTGACGATGGGTTGCGCGCCGCGCGCTTGTGCCTCCATGCCCAGTCGCGCGGCGATTTCAAATTCGGTTTGACCGGGCCGCACCGCGCGAATCGCAGCGTTCATCGCCTCCGCGCACAACCTGCCGAGGGCGCGCATTCGTTCAACTTCTTCGGGCGTCAGGCTGGCGCGCAAGCGCGCAATCTCGTTCGAGAGATCCAGCGCGTTCGGCGCGGGAAAATCGCTGCCCAGTTTCAAGCCGCGCGTCAGTTCGGCCATCGCAGGATGTGCCGTGTGCCAATCGGCGATGCGAAATTCCCAGCCTTGCTCACCCAGCCCTTGTTCTTGCTCCAGCCGTCTCGCTTCGATGTTGTTGGTGATGACATAGTGCGCCTCTGGCGTGATGAGCAGTGATGCTGCGCCGGTCGTCGTGGCGGTGTTGATGTAGGAGGCGGCGCCGCACGTTGCCCAGGCAAAACTGCTGACGCGCTGTAGCCACAACGCATCGAGATTCTTCCGGGCAAGTAGCGCGCGAATTTGTTGTTGTTTGAATTCAAATTCGTTCATCGAATCTATCTACCCATTGAGATTTGTTTTCCATTATACCGTAAGGCGATAAAAATTCCCAATTGTGCCAGAGTGGTGTACTCTAAATGGGGGTGTGGGCGGGCGGCGAAAACGATGGCACGATTCAGACTCTCATCGCTCGCGTGAGCCATCAATTTCCAATCTGGAGTATAATTGGCAAATTGAGATCATCGCTGGAGGCATCCTTTGACGCGAACAGTGACACGCATTGATTTTCGACGGAACACTCAAAACGTACCCGCGCCGATTCGCGCCGCCACGCTCAAGAATACGCGCACCGCTGTGGTCAAACGCGATGAGGCGGTGCAACGCGTGGGGGTGGAATACTGGGAACGTTTGCGCCAGACCGCGCACGATATTCGACTCCACGCGATCACGCATCTGGATCGCTATCTGCCTTTGCTTGAATCCAGAGTGACGGAGGCGGGCGGTTATGTGCATTGGGCGGATGATGCCACCGAGGTCTATCGCCTCATCATCGAAATTGCACGCAAGCATCGGGTTCAACACATCGTCAAGACCAAGAGTATGGTTTCGGAAGAAATTGCTTTGAACGACGCCCTGCGTACCGCCGGGCTGACGCCGCTCGAAACAGACCTCGGTGAGTTTATCGTGCAACTCGCGGGCAGTCGTCCCTCACATCCGACCAATCCCGCGTTGCATTACACCAAAGAATTTATCGCCGACTTGTTTCGCCGCAAGTTGGGCGTGGACGCGCCGCCCATACCCACCGTGTTGACGGACATTGCGCGCACGCGCTTGCGCGAAGAATTTTTGCGCGCTGAGATGGGAATCTCCGGAGGAAATTTTTTGATTGCCGAGACCGGCACGCTGGTTCTGGTGACCAACGAAGGGAACGGGCGAATGTGCACGACGCTGCCACCGATACACGTCGCGGTCGTTGGCATCGAAAAGGTCGTGCCCGATTGGGACTCGGTGGCAGTTCTGTTGCAACTTTTGGCACGAAGCACAACCGGCATGGATTTGTCGGCGTACACGACATTCATCACCGGCACCCGCGCCGGCGGTCCGCGCGAATTTCATCTGATTTTGCTCGATAACGGACGGACGCGCATTTTGCAAGACGTGCACGCGCGCGAAACGCTGTTGTGTATTCGCTGTGGCGCCTGCGCCAACATTTGCCCGGTCTTTCAGCAGATCGGTGGGCTGGCGTACGACTCGCCGTACTCGGGTCCCATCGGTGCGATTCTTTCGCCGCAGTTGTTCGGCATCGCGCGCGCCGGTGATCTGGCTTTTGCGTCGTCGCTGTGTGGCGCCTGCGCCGATGTGTGCCCGGTAAAAATTCCCATCCCCAAAATCCTGTTGCACTTGCGCCGTCGCGCCGTCGAAGGTGATGCGTTTGAGAAACCGGTGGCACCCGTCGCGGTACGCGCGGGCGCGCGAGTCGGCGCGTTCACGTTTGCCTTGCCCTCGCTCTACGAACTGGGGACGCAGATACTCAAGTGGGTACAGCAACCGTTTCGGCACGGGGAGTGGCTTCCCGCAATGCCGCCGCCTTTGCAGCGCTGGACGATGACGCGCCCCTTGCCCAAATTCGGCGCAGATTTTCGTGCCTGGTGGCGAAAACAAAAAGCGAAACGTGATGCATAACGCAACACGCAATACGCCATACGGAATATCCCAATGACCTCATCTCGCGAAACAATCCTGAATCGAATCCACAACGCGCTGCGCGAGAGTGCGCGTCACGAGATGCCGGCTTGTCCAGACGAACCGCGTCTTGCCGGCGATGAGACTGCGCGCCTTGCCGCGACGCTCGCGGCAATCGAGTCGTTGAGCGGCAAAACGCGGCGCATCAAAAACCAGAGCGAATTGCGCGACGCGCTCAATGAACTCGTTCAAACCGAACATATCCGCAAAGCGATGTTGTGGGAAAATCAATTCCTGCGTGAACTGGGCATTGCCAACCTCCTGAGCGAACTGGATGTGGAACTCGTTTCGTTGCAAGCAGACAAGCACGTGCTGGCGCAGTGCGATCTGGGCGTGACAGGCGCCGATGCCGTGTTGCCCCAGACCGGCACACTGGCGCTCCGTGCAACGCCATCGCAAGCCGAGGTGGTGTCGCTGTTGCCGCGCGTGCACCTCGCCATTATTCGCCCGAACGACTTGTGCGCAGATTTGCGTGAGATGCTTGCTCGCATCAAACACGATTCGCACGCGGTTTTGATCACCGGCTCCAGCCGCACCACCGACATCGAAAAGACGCTCGCGCTCGGCGTGCACGGTCCCAAAGTGTTTCACGTGTGGAGCTACGAACCCTCGATTTGACAGCGGGTTGCTCTCTTTGTATAATTTAATCGGTTACGTAACCGATTAACTCTCGCGCACCTCGAAAGGTATCCAATGCCCACCATTCGCGATGTCGCGAAACTGGCGAGGGTAAGTACCGCAACAGTTTCCCACGTCCTCAACAACTCGCGCGCTGTCCGCCCCGAGACGCGCCAGCAAGTCCTCGAGGCAATCAAGCAACTCAACTATCGTCCCAGCGCGATTGCGCGCTCCCTCACGATGAACGTTACGCGCTCGATCGGTGTGCTGGTCGCTGACATCACCAATCCCTTTTTTGCTGCCATCGTGCGCGGACTCGAAAGTCGTCTGGAGACGCACGGCTATCACCTCATCGTTTGCAACACTGATGAGCAACCTGAACGCGAAGCGCGCTATCTCGATTTGCTCCTCGCGCGTCGCGTGGATGGAATGATCATCGCGCCGACGGGCGCAGAGCAACCTCTCTTGCGCGATTTTGTCGCGCACAACATTCCCCTCGTCTTCATTGATCGCAAGCCTCCCGACCTGTTGGGTCCCGTGATTGCTGTGGACAATGTCGCGTCGGGTTATGCCGCCACCGATCATCTTTTACGTCTGGGACATCGCTACATTGCGATTCTGGTGCGCAGCCCCATGCTTTCCACAGTGCTGGGACGATTGGAAGGGTATCGGCAGGCTTTTCGCGATCACCACGTGCCGGTGAACGAGTCGTTGATTTGCATCAGTGATTACGCCCTCGAAGCCGCGCACGAGACCGCGCACCGTTTGTTGACGACTCGTCCCTGGATCACCGCCATCATCGCGACCAATGTGACCCTCACACTCGGCGTGCTCGAAGCGCTCCAGGAGCAGTACTTGCGTTATCCCGATGACATTTCGCTTGTTGTGTTTGATGACAGTCCCTGGCATGCACTCATCACCCCCGCGCTGACCGCGATTCGCCAGCCGATTGCCGCGCTGTGTGACGCGACAGTGAACACGTTGCGCGCCGCACTCGAACGAAAATCCGCGCGCGCCGAGCCGCAACCCTTGCCCGATGTGTTCCTGCAAGCACAGTTGATTTCACGCGCCAGTTGCCGAAAGGTTTGAGTACGAGGTGACAATGAAAATCTCTGCCTTCCCCAAATGCTACCTCGATGACATCTGTGTTCACAAAACGATGAGCGTCTTCGACTGGATCGAAAAATCCAGATCGCTCGGCGCCGAAGGTCTGGAAATGTACTCCGGCTTTTTCGAGTCGCTGGACGACGCGTACATTGACCGCGTCGGTGAGGCGATTCAGCGCGCGGGCTATGCGATGCCAATGCTGTGTTACTCGCCCAACTTTACCAACCCCGACCCTGATGCGCGCAAACGCGAAGTCGAAAAGCAAGCCGAGATGATTCGCATCACGCGACGATTGGGCGGGCGCGGCGCGGCGTGCCGCGTGCTCAGCGGACAGGCGTACCCCGAAGTGAGCATCGCGCAGGGCGTTGAGTGGGTTGTCGAGTGCATTCGCGCGGTGTTGCCGGTCGCGCGCGAGTACGGCATCGTGCTGGCGATGGAAAATCACTTCAAGGACGGCTATTGGCAGTACCGCGAATTCGCGCAGAAAAAAGAAGTGTTTCTGCAAATCGTCAACGCGATTGATGACACCGAATACTTTGGCGTGCAGTACGATCCATCGAACGCGCTCGTCGCCGGTGATGACCCCATCGAACTTTTGGAGGCGGTCAAGCATCGCGTCAAGACGATGCACGCGAGCGATCGCTACCTTGAACCCGGCTATCGCCTTGAGGATATGCGCCAGGCGGATGGCACACTCGGTTATCCCAAGGGGTTGGTGCACGGTGTTATCGGCAAAGGGCTGAACGACTACGACAAGATTTTTCAGATTCTCAAGAGTGTGAATTATCAGGGCTGGGTGAGTATCGAAGACGGAATGAACGGAATGGACGAGATGCGCGAGTCCATCGAGTTTCTGAAACGGATGCGCGCGAAATATTTTGACCAATGACGAAAGATTTTTGGTGACTACTCACCCTGTCATTGCGAGGAGGCGTTTTGTGCCGACGAAGCAATCTCCACACTGCGAATTTGGGGATTGCTTCGCAAAAAACGCTCGCAATGACGGCGTGGCTGAGTAGATACGATTTTCGATTTCCGATTTGCAATTTTCGATTGAGTGCGTCATCACTAATCGGCAATCGAAAATCGGCAATCAAAAATTCATCCGCCGTCGGCGGTCGTTCGTCAGCGGTCGTATTCTCAGGAGAACAATGCAAGCTGTTGTGAAATACGCGCGCCAGGATGGCGCGGTGGAACTGCGTGAAATTCCCGAACCCCACATCACTCCCGACCAGGTTTTGATCGAGGTCAAAGCGGTGGGTGTGTGCGGCAGCGATATTCATCTGTGGCGCGAGCATCAATCGTGGCAAATCAAACTTCCGCTGGTGCTGGGGCATGAGTTTTGTGGTGTGGTCGCCCAGGTGGGTGAGCGTGTGAATGGATTTCGTGTGGGCGAGCGCGTGGCGTGCGAAACCGCCGCCGAAATTTGCGGCGAGTGTGTGTACTGTCGCAGTGGCAACTATAATTTGTGCCCCCAGCGTCGCGGCTTTGGCGCGCTGATTGACGGCGCGATGACGCAGTACGTCGCGGTGCGTCCGCACATTTTGCATCGCCTCCCTGCGAACGTCTCGTTCGAGTATGCCGCGCTCACCGAGCCGATTTGCGTTGCCTACAACGCGCTCGTCGAAAAGACGCTCATCAAGCCGGGCGATGTTGTCGTCATTCAAGGCGTCGGCGCAATTGGAATGATGGCGTTGCAAATGGCGAAACTGCGCGGCGCGGGCGCCATCGTCGCGCTCGGTACGGATGTGGACGCGCGGCGATTGGAGATTGCGAGGCAACTGGGCGCAACGCACACACTCAACGTCCAGCGCGAGGACGCGCGCGCGCTCGTTCAATCGCTCGGTGATGGTTTGGGCGCGGATGTCGTCGTGGATTGCACCGGCGTCAGCGCAGCGTTCAAGCAATCTATGGCACTCGTGCGACCGAACGGCACGATTACCAAAATCGGCTGGGGACCGCAACCCCTCGACGCGAGTCTCGATCCCATCGTCGCTAAAGCCGTGACTGTGCAAGGATCATTCAGTCACACCTACGCTACGTGGGAGCGCGTGCTGCGTCTCATCGCGAATGGACAAATCCAGCTCGCGCCGATTATCGGTGGCGTGTATCCGCTGACCGAATGGCGCGAGGCGTTCGCGCGAATGGAAGACGGCACGAATGTTAAATCGGTGATTGCAATCTGACGAATGACAAATGACCGATGACCTTCGTCGTTCGTCTTTTGGAGTGACAATGGAACCTCTCGTTCAAATTTCGCTCGACCTGACTACGATTGATGAAGCGCTGAGCGTCGCGCGCGCGGCGATGCGCGCGGGCGCGGATTGGCTAGAAGTCGGCACGCCGCTCATTCTCGCCGAGGGTTTGCACGGCGTGCGCGCGCTGCGCAAAGAGTTTCCTGATGTGCCCATCGTCGCAGATTTGAAGACGATGGACGGCGCGGGCTTGGAAGCCGAAATGATGTTTCGCGCTGGCGCGAATATGACAGTGGTGATGGGACAGGCGCACGACGCGAGCATCATCGAGCAGGTCAAAATGGCAGCGCGCTATGGCGGCAAAGTGATGTGCGATGTGATGCTCTGCCCCGATAAACCGGCGCGCGCGCGTCAAGCCGAAGAGATGGGGGTGGATTACATCATCGTTCACACCGGCTATGACGAACGAAATATGATCAAAGGACTGTCGCCGCTGGACGATTTGGTGCCGGTGCTGAACGCGGTGACGATTCCAGTGCAAGCCGTAGGCGGTCTCACCGTCGAGCAAGCTATCGAGACAATCGAACTGGGCGCGCAGATTGTGGTCTTTGGCGCGCCCCTCGTCATCAGCGGCACCGAGTTCAAACCCGCCGACCCGAATCTCGAAAACATTTTGCGCGATCTGATACGGCGCGTCAAAAGCACTCA
>Ga0209162_1000278_pt1 | contig 56831 bp, 58 predicted proteins | sample YNPNPMetaG_FD_187121 | JGI IMG/M metagenome (GOLD analysis project Ga0209162, IMG submission 187121) | Anoxygenic and chlorotrophic microbial mat microbial communities from Yellowstone National Park, USA - YNP NP MetaG (SPAdes) (version 2) ...
TCTTGATAGCGGGGGTTATCTTAAATTTATCTGCTGTGGCCTGCATGTCCTGCTCCTTATTTTTTTACATACGTTAGCTAAAAAATATATTAATAATAATCTGGCCTGCTCAGAAAGTCAAATAAAGGGGAGGCTACTTTTTATAGATTTCAGTTCAAAGAGTCCTTTCATTTTGGCATAAAAAACTGTATTACAATAAAAAAGCCGGTGCATTTTGATTGCTGAATCCAGCGGAAGGAGCCTTTGCATGTATTATGAACAGGATTTCTCACCCAAGTCCAGACTGGTAGCCCTTCTATTCTGTTTTTTTCTCGGCGCCTTTGGAGTCCACAGATTTTATGTGGGAAAGATAGGCACAGGCATCTTGATGCTGGTGACATTCGGAGGTTTCGGGCTGTGGGTCATTATCGACCTCATTCTGATCATAGCCGGTGCGTTTCGTGACAAGGAAGGCAGGCTGGTCTTTCACTGGTTCGAACCCGGCTCCATCTGATGCTGGTTTTGCAGGTTTGCCCGTTGGTTCCATTAAATCTCGCGTTTGAACAGAAAGGATAAAATACACATATGGATTACAAGGATACATTGAATCTACCCAAGACGGCCTTTCCAATGAAGGCCAATCTCTCACAAAAAGAGCCGGAAACCCTGAAAAAATGGGCGGAAATGGGGCTTTACAGCCGCCTTCGCAGGCATTGCGAAGGCAAGCCCCGTTTTATTCTGCATGACGGCCCTCCATACGCCAATGGCCGCATTCATCTGGGGCATACCATAAACAAGGTGCTGAAAGACATGATTGTCAAGTCCCGTCAGCTTCAGGGGTTTGACGCCCCCTATGTGCCTGGCTGGGACTGTCATGGTCTGCCCATAGAGCACAACGTGGAAAAGGAGCTGGGTTCCAGGAAAAAGGAAATGAGCAAGCTGGAGATACGAAAGGCCTGCCGCCGTTATGCGGAGAAGTTCGTGGACATTCAGCGGGAGGAGTTCAAACGTCTGGGTGTGCTGGGGGATTGGGCCCATCCCTACCTCACCATGTCTTATGACTATGAGGCGGCCATCTGCCGCGAGTTTTGTGACATCTTTCTCAAAGGCTATGTAGTCAAAAGCAAGAAGCCTGTTTACTGGTGCCCCACCTGTGTGACCGCCCTGGCTGAGGCCGAGGTGGAGTATTCAGACCACAAGTCTCCATCCATCACCGTAAAATTTGCCGCCAAGGAGGACCTGCAGGTCTGGTGTCAAAGGAGGTTTGGCGCTGACTTACCTGTCTTTGTCCTGATCTGGACTACTACTCCCTGGACCCTTCCTGCAAACTTGGCCGTGGCCCTGCACCCTGATTTTGACTATGTTGCGGTAAAGATCAGACAAGAGATATGGATAGTGGCCGAGGCCAGGCTGTCCGCCACTCTGCTTTCAGCAGGCATGGAACCAGTGGACGCACAGGTCTTGGCCCGTTTTCAGGGTAGAGAACTGGAGGGCATGCACCTGTTGCACCCATTCATTCAGCGAGACAGCCTTTTGGTGACAGCCGATTATGTGACACTGGATGCGGGAACAGGCTGTGTACACACAGCACCTGGGCATGGCGCGGACGACTATACCACAGGTCTTCGCTACGGATTAGAGGTCTATGCCCCAGTAAATGACCATGGCAGATTTACACCAGATGTGCCGGCATTTGCAGGCATGAACATCTTTGATGCCAATCCAAAGATCATAGAATTACTTAAAGACAAGGGGGCATTGGTGGCAGAAGAGCCCTTGCTTCACAGCTATCCACACTGTTGGCGCTGTAAAAGGCCAGTAATCTTCAGGGCCACATTCCAGTGGTTCATCTCTATGGATGGGCAAAATACCCTTCGAAAAAGGGCCCTTGAGGCCATTGAAGGAGTGCAATGGGTGCCTGAGTGGGGTAAAGACCGGATTTACGGCATGGTGGAGGCCAGGCCTGACTGGTGTATCTCCCGCCAGAGGTCCTGGGGCGTACCTGTCACCATCTTTGTATGTGAGGACTGCGGCGCTCCATTTATGGACCAGGCCACTGCCCAAAGGCTCTATGAGGTCTTCTCTTTAGAAGGAGCGGATGCCTGGTTTGCCAAAGAGACCTCAGAGCTCCTGCCCGCCCATGCCCAATGCACTCAGTGCGGTGGCAAGAATCTCAAAAAGGAGATGGACATTTTGGATGTCTGGTTTGATTCAGGCGTGAGCCATGCCGCTGTCTTGACTCAAAGACCAGAGCTGGCCTGGCCTGCAGACCTGTATCTGGAAGGAAGTGATCAACATCGAGGGTGGTTTCAGAGCTCTCTACTCACCTCTGTGGCCACAAGGAATAGGGCCCCTTACAGGTCAGTGCTCACTCACGGCTTTGTGGTGGATGGCCAGGGTAAAAAGATGTCCAAGTCCGTGGGCAATGTGATCTCTCCCAGCGAGATCATAAAGGAATATGGGGCAGAGATCTTAAGGCTCTGGGTCTCCTCGGAGGACTACCAAGACGATATCAAGATCTCAAAAGAGATTCTACAAAGGTTAGTAGAGTCCTATCGCAAGATTCGAAACACCTTTCGATATCTCCTGAGCAATCTCTATGACTTCGATCCCGATACCCATTCAGTAGGGCCAAATGACCTAAATGAGCTGGACAAATGGGCCCTTTCAAGGCTTTTCAACCTCAAAAAACAGGTGATAGCCGCCTATAATGAATATAAATTCCATCAGATCTACCACCGCATTCATGAATTCTGCACCGTGGATATGAGCGCCTTGTACCTGGACATCCTCAAGGATCGCCTCTATTGTGAGCTAAAAGACGGCATCAAACGCCGCTCTGCCCAAACAGTGCTCTATCTCATAACCAGGGAGCTTCTGGTGATGGTGGCGCCCATTCTCTCCTTTACAGCAGAAGAGGCATGGGGATATCTGAAAAAGGCCTCCAACGAGCCAGTTGAAAGCATCTTTTTGGCCCAATTGAATGCAGAAGATGCCGAAGTAAACGCTGCCATAGACCCTCAAACATGGAAGGTAATCTGGCGAATACGCTCTGAGATCACCAAGGCATTGGAACTGGCCAGAAAGGAGAAGCTAATCGGCCTGGCCCTGGATGCCCGAGTGGTGGTCACTCCCTCCAATGAACTGACCCCCATTTTAAAGGAGCATGCAGCCCTTCTTCAGACCCTGGCCATTGTCTCCCAATTGGAGATGGGAGAGCCAGAACCCGATGCCCTGCTCACCTGGAATAGTCAAGAGGTCCCTGGCCTGTGCATCTCGGTCTTCAAGGCCAAGGGGCAAAAGTGTGCCCGTTGTTGGACCTGGAGTGAGACAGTAAGTGCGAATGCCGATTTTCCAGATGTATGTGACCGATGCGCCCAGGTCTTAAGGGCCATGGGCATCAGCTCATAATAGATGCTCTGGCTAGAGGAATTGGGTAGAAAGACGGCCCAGCAAGTGTTTTCCCCCCTTGTGGAACTACTGGCCGCCAAGGGCGTGACGCCCAATCAAGTGACGTGGATGGGGCTGTTGGGGTATGGAGTGGTGGCAGCACTTTTGATTGCAGGCCTTCCCAAGCTATCAGGTATTGCACTGGCAGCATTAGGGCCATTGGATGCCATAGACGGTATGCTGGCCCGCAAGACCGGTCAGGCCAACAGAAAAGGGGCGTTTTTGGACTCCACCTTGGACAGGTATGCAGAGGTGGTGCTGTTTCTGGGCATCCTCTTTCATCTCCTGCATAAAACAGGAGACGAGGAGATGTCATGGATAAGTAATACCCTCAATTGGTCAGATAGCAATACTCCTCTAATAAATTCCCTGCTGGTGTTGGCAGCCCTTTCGGGTTCCCTTTTGGTGAGCTATGCCCGTGCTCGCGCTGAGGCCTTGGGGTTTTCTTGTAAGATCGGTTTAATGACTCGTTTTGAGCGGATCTTGGTATTAGTTTTGGCCTTACTCTTCAATGCGCTGCGGCCTGCCATGCTCCTTTTGGCCATACTGACTCATCTCACTGCCATTCAACGCCTACGATATGTCTTAAGACAGGAAGACCGCACCTAAATGTCAGGCATGCTCTTTGTCGTGGCCACGCCCATAGGAAACCTTCAGGACATCACATATCGTGCTGTGGAGACCCTTAAGGGCTGTTCCATAATAGTGGCAGAGGACACCCGGGAAACCCGTAAGCTATTGTCTCATTTTGGCATTCATGCCCGCCTTCTTACAGCCCATGAACATCGTGAACTGGAGGCTGCCCAAGAGGTGTTAGGTGCATTAAAAGATGGTGCAAATGTGGCCTTGGTAACAGATGCGGGCACACCTGCCATATCAGACCCTGGGGCTAAATTCGTAGCCTATCTGCGCCAACATGGCATAAGGATATGCCCTGTGCCTGGCCCATGTTCCGTTGTGGCTGCCTTGAGTGTATCAGGCATTCCTGCAGACCGTTTTTATTTTGGGGGTTTTTTGCCCTCCAAACCCAAGGAGCGGCTTCAAGTCCTTCAAGGTCTTCAGCCAATCCCCGACACACTTGTCTTTTTAGAGGCCCCTCATAGACTCCTGGAGGCCATAAATGACCTCTATGCAGTTCTGGGAGACCGTTCGGTATTTTTAGCAAAGGAGCTCACCAAGCTGCATGAGACCCTCATCTCTACTCGGCTTTCCATGGCATTTTCAGCCCTCCAGGATGTAATGGTTAAGGGCGAATGGGTCATCATAGTGGAGGGTGCAAGTCAAGGGCATGCCATTCATGACGAGGCTAAAAAACAGGCAGCCCTGCGGCTCATAGAATACCTAAAGGCCCAGGAAATGGGACATCAGCCATTTAAAAAGGACCTAAGCAGGTTGCTTGCAGGGCTAACAGGCCTTTCCAGGGCCTGGATCTACGAACAACTTCTCACAGAGGACACGAAGGAATGAATAAAAGGATTGCCATAATACCGGCTCGATATGGCTCTACCCGTCTGCCTGGTAAGCCATTGGCAAAAATAGGCGGCAGGCCCATGATTTTACATGTAGTGGAGCGTAGCCTTGCCATTTCAGGTTTAAATCAGGTTGTAGTGGCCACAGATGACCTGCGCATATTAGAGTGCGTGCAAAAGGCAGGGTTTGAGGCCGTATTAACTGGCCAGGGCCATTCCTCTGGCACAGATCGCGTTGCAGAGGCCGCACGGCTCTTAAACCTTGCACCCCAGGACATCGTTGTCAACATTCAAGGGGACCAGCCATTTTTGCATGTAAAGGCAGTGGAGGCCATGATAGAGCTGCTCTCCCAAGGCAATGGCCTGCACATGACCACTGCGGCCTGCCCCCTTTCATTGGAGGAGGCAGCCAACCCCAACAGGGTAAAGGTGGTGATAGACAATGGCTTTAAGGCGCTCTATTTCTCCAGGGCAGTCATACCCTTTGATCGGGAACAAAGGGCTCAAGAACTCTGCCTTCGCCATGGGAAAAGATACCTGAGACACTTGGGGCTCTATGCCTTTAGGATGGTTTTTTTGCAGGAATTTGTGCAATTAGGCCAAAGTTTTCTAGAACAAATGGAGTGTTTGGAACAGCTTCGAGCCCTGGAAAATGGCTATACCATTGGTGTGGTAATAGTGGATTCCGCAGGCCTTGAGATAGACACATATCAGGACCTAGAGGCCGCAAATCGCATGGTACATGCCATTCCTTTAAAATGAGGGGCATCAGCCCATTGTCTTTCGCACTCGAATATTGATCATCTCTACTGCAAAGGAAAAGGCCATGGCAAAATAGATGTAGCCCTTGGGGATATGGAATGAAAAACCATCGCCCAGCAGGGCCACGCCCACCAGAATGAGAAAACTCAGGGCCAGCACCTTGATGGTGGGGTTTTGGTCCACGAAATCTCCGATGGGGCCTGCGGCAAACATCATGATGCCCACAGCTATGACAATGGCGGCTATCATGACCCATATCTCTTGAGCCATTCCCACTGCCGTGATCACGGAATCCAGGGAAAAGATGATGTCCAGCAGCATGATCTGCACAATAACACCCCAGAAGGCCGTTGTTCGAATCTGAACATTTGGACCGCCGCTTCGCGCCTCCTCCATCTTCTCGTGTATCTCGAGAGAGCTCTTTGCAATAAGAAACAGCCCACCCAGAATAAGTATGAGGTCCCTGCCAGTAAAGGCCCTGCCCAAGAGGTGAAACAGGGGTTCTGTGAGGCGCATCACCCATGTCAGGGATAAAAGCAAAAGGATGCGCATAATCATTGCGGCCCCCAAACCAATGATGCGGGCAGATGGCTGCTGATGTGAAGGCATCTTGGAGACTATTATGGCAAGAAAGATGATGTTATCTATGCCCAGCACGATCTCCAGGGCCGTCAATGTGATGAGGGAGACCCAGTGTTCGGGATTTAAAAGCCATTCCATGACATACCTCGTATTAATCTTTTGTAGTTAAGTCGAAAGAGTTACCATCTGCAGTGAAAAGTGCATGGTTCAACCCTTCGCGTGCCAGGAAGCGCTGAAGAAGCTCCATGCCGTCAGGGGTAAAGGGATGCCTTTGGGCCAAGGCCAGAATGTCCTTGATTGGCATGAACTCCCCGCCTGCCACCTCCTCTTGCTGTAACACAAATGGGCCATCGTGAAGGCACACGTAGGCCATACCCCAGACATCGTTCTCATCAGTGGCATGGTGAAACTCGAATAATGGGATTAGTTGGGCCTGAATCCCCAGTTCCTCCTCCAGCTCTCGGCGGGCCGCCTCTTCCCAGGATTCGCCGCTCAATACCACGCCGCCTGCCGCAATGTCATAATATCCAGGGTAGATGTCCTTGGTGTCGGTGCGTTTCTGTACGAACAGCTCATGCCTTTGGTTGAAAACCAGGATATAGACCGCCCTATGAGGCAGCCGTCTTTTTCGCATCTCGGCACGGGATACAGCGCCTATGACCTCATTTCTTTCATTTACAATGACTACGAGTTCGCTGCTGGACATGACATCATACTGCCTTTAAGACATCAGAGCTGCCATCATCTGGCTCTGATTCCAAAAAATATGGGGCATCTAATGGATTAGCCAAGGCATTTGCGGCCTGTTGTTCTTCTACCCACAGAATCCAGATGTCCTCCTCCCCTTCCTTTTGAAGGAGCAGGAGCCTGCCCAATTTAGTCAGCTCTAAAATGGCCAAAAAGGTCAAAACCATAAAACGACGGCCATGGTCCAGGACAAGTTGAAAGAAGGATGTCCTTTTCCTTTGAGCCAATATCTCTGTCAAAAATTCCATGTGATCCGGCAGGGTGGTATCTTCCCGCTGAAATTCCAGCGTATAATTGTTGTTTTGTCTTGCCATTATTGTTTTGAAGGCACTAAAAAGCTCAAACACTCCGATTTCTTTTACTCCTATGGCAAAATCCTCGCCCATATCCTGCAGCAATTGTCTAAAGGCACCTTCCCTGACAAACACATCCCGATTGAGCAGCTCACGGGTCTCCAGATGAAAAGCCGCCTCTTTGAAACGGGCCAATTCCTGAAGGGGCCTTACCAATTCCTCCCTTGGATCCACTGTGTCCGCAGGTGGTTCAGGCCTGGGCAGTAACATGCGGGATTTGATATGAATCAGAGTGGCAGCCATAGCTAAGTACTCTCCTGCTATGGCAATATTCAGTTCCCTCATGAACTCCAGATATTGGAGATACTGAGCCGTTACCCAGGACATGGGGATATCCGTGATCTCCAACTGGTTTTTGTGAATGAGGTGCAACAGCAGGTCCAGAGGACCCTCAAATGCATCAAGGGTTATGTGGCACGCCGGCTCCAAATGGCACTCCTCACCTGTGACATGGTCTCTTCAGCTACCCTGTGGGCCTTTTGAGCGCCTGCCTGTAGAATATCTCGAATCCTGTTGGAGCCCTGCAAAAGGGCCTGGCGTCTCTCATGAATCCCTGAAAGCCCCTGTACTATGGCCTCTGCCAGCTCCTTTTTGCAGGTCACACACCCAAGTTTGGCTGCCTTACAGTCCTCTTCGATCCCCTTAAGCCTTTCAGCAGGCAGATAGAGCCTGTGAAGCTGAAACGCCACACAACGTTTTTCAGGGTCCCCTGGGTCTGATCTGCGAGGCCTCTCCACATCGGTTATCATGGTGGCAATTTTAGCCCGAATCTCTTGAGCTGAATCCGATAGGAAGATGGCGTTGCCATAGCTCTTGCTCATCTTTCTGCCATCTAACCCTGGAAGCTTGGGGGTCTCCGTCAACAGGGCCTCAGGCACAGGAAAGACCTCGCCATACAGATAATTAAAGCGTCTGGTGATCTCCCTGGTAAGCTCCACATGGGGCAGTTGATCTATACCCACAGGCACCTTGTGGGCCTTATACATGATTATGTCAGCGGCCTGCAGCACTGGATAGCCCAAAAAACCGTAAGTGGCCAGGTCCCTGTCCTTAAGCTGCTGCTGTTGTTCTTTATATGTGGGGTTGCGTTCCAGCCAGGAGACCGGCGTGATCATGGAGAGCAGCAGGTGAAGCTCTGCATGTTCCTTGAGATCTGATTGCACAAAGAGCACGGATCTTTCAGGGTCTATGCCACATGCAATCCAATCCAGGACCATCTCCTCGATATTGGCGGGGATGGTCCATGGATTCTCATAATTAGTAGTCAAGGCATGCCAATCTGCCACGAAAAAGAAACAATCATATTCGGCCTGAAGCCTTCTCCAATTACTCAAAACCCCATGTAGATGCCCAAGATGCAATTTGCCTGACGGCCGCATTCCACTTAAAACCCGTTGACGCATTCTAATCCTCTCTCAAAAAAATTTGGTGAAAGTATGGTACATTGCATCTGCCATGTCAAGGAAGAAGAGAAATCATAGACTCAAATTCTGCGTCTATTCCCCATAAAAACAATAACGTCTTACAGCATCTTAATTTTTTGAGCCTGCTTTATTATTGTATCCTGTTGTTTTTTATACTCCGAAGTTGTAGAGGTCATTCACATCCTGACCATCTTAAAAAATAGACAAATTACGTGCCCGTAACAGTTCTTATTTTACCTCTTGCAATTTATGTATTTTCTTTTTATTCTTTTATAGTAGAAGGGATGGGGAGAGGGAAATATTTTAAAATAAATCCAATATAAAAGGAGAAAAAGTCAGGCAATTGATTGCATATCCAATGGAATGGTATGTTAATCAACCTCCCTGGTCCGTTTCTTATGGCAATCTCTAACTCATCTCAATCGGTTTCAGGTACTCCCCCTAAGCCATTCTGGCACATCCTTACATCGGTTCGTCTGGCGATAACGCTTTTCATCCTGTTAGCTGCCACCTCCATTATAGGCACATTGATCCCACAGGGCGAATCCCTTCATCTCTACCTTGAGAAATATGGCCCCACCATGTTCCAGGTCATCAAAGTGGCTCATTTGTATGATATGTATAATTCATGGTGGTTCATCGCCTTGCTGCTTTTATTCGCTATCAACTTAGTGGCATGTACCATAAATCGTTTCCCTATCATTTCGCAGCTTTACAAAAAAGATACTGGATTGCAGCCTGTGGATCGGCTCTTAAAGATGCCAAAGTCTGCTGCGTTCACCCTCTCATCTGCAGATTCTCTTTCAGAGAAAGATCTAACAAGGCTTCTGCCTGCTCCTTTTCGTTCATTTGATGTAGAAAACGGCCGCCTCTTTTTTCATGAAAGCGGGAAATGGAGTTACTGGGGTGTTTACATATTACATATAAGCATCTTAGTTATCCTTGTCGGGGCATTAATAGGTTCCATATGGGGCTTCAAAGGACAGATCATGATTGCCGAGGGTGAAAAGGTGGCAGAGGCAGTGGAGCGCTTCACGGGCAAGAATTTCCCTCTGGGATTCGAGGTGTATTGTGAGAAGTTTTTTGTAGATTTTTATGATACCGGCGCGCCGAAGGAATTCCGTTCGGATCTGGTGATCTTTGAGAATGACAAAGAGGTGCTTAGAAAACCCATAAGGGTCAACGAGCCGCTGTCTTATAAAGGATTGACCTTTTATCAGTCCAGTTATGAGGCCATGCCGATTATAACATTTACTATCACCTCTGCGGATGGCAAAAAGAAGGTCCTAAAATTACCCATATCTGAAAAGGTGAATTGGCAGGAAGCCGGATTAAACCTTGGTGTTATGCAGTTTTTGCCGAATATCCATGGTGGTCAGGCTGCACATGTGTGGATTGGGGACGATGGGTTGCCACCGGAGGCTATCTGGTTTTTGAAAGGTGCGGAAAAGGAATTTAGACGGGGGAACAACATCTATAGGGCATCTATTACAGAAGTGACACAGCGTTATATGACAGGGCTGCAGGTCAAGAAGGACCCTGGTGTATGGGTGGTATGGCTTGGTTGTGCTGGCATGCTTTTGGGCTTTGGAGTAGTGTTTTGGGTTGCTCATCGTCGAATATGGCTATGGGTAGGCGAAAGAAACGGTCAGCCTACACTAATCCTTGCAGGCAGGACCAATAAAAACAATATGCAATTCGAAAGGTTTTTCACTGAGGTGGAACACAAAATTCGTGCAGCGACAGGAGCAAAAATATGATTTTGACCAGTTCTTATTTGTTAAGTCTTACTACATTCATATATCTTGGGGCCGCGGTATTATATTTGATTTCATGGATTTTTCGTGTGGACAAGGTAGGCCTTCTTGGGACTTTTGCCACTGTTGTAGGTTTTTTGGCTCAAACGATTGGTATTTTGCTGCGCTGGGTGGAGTCTTATCAAATGGGCTATGGCCATGCTCCACTCTCTAATCTCTATGAATCCCTTGTGTTTTTTTCATGGATGACCATATTGGTCTATCTATTTTTGGAATTTCGTCTAAAAAATCGAGTAATAGGTGTTTTTTCCACGCCCTTTGCATCTCTTGCCATGGCATACGCCTCTTTCAACCCCAATGTAACTGATGAAATACAACCCCTTATCCCTGCCTTGAAGAGTAATTGGCTAATAGCCCATGTGGTGACATGCTTTTTGGGCTATTCTTCCTTTGCCATTGCCTGCGGTATGGGTTTGATGTATCTTCTGAAATCAAAGGACTACGAAACAGGTCTGCTATCCAAGTTGCCCTCTCAGAAAAATCTGGATGAATTGATGCATCAGACCATATTTTTTGGCTTTTTGTGGTTGAGTGTAGGGATCATTACCGGCGCGGTATGGGCAAACGAGGCATGGGGTACCTATTGGAGCTGGGATCCAAAAGAAACCTGGTCTCTGATCACATGGTTTGTATATGCCATTGCATTACACGCCCGTTTTGTGCGGGGTTGGATGGGTAAAAAGATAGCGTATCTATCCCTCATTGGTTTTATCTCAGTTATTTTTACATATTTTGGTGTTAATTTTCTTTTATCAGGGTTACATAGTTATGCTAACGCTGGTTAATGGAGGTCAGATATGTTCGGACTTGGGACTCAAGAACTTGTTGTTATTTTGCTAATCGCCTTTCTGATTTTCGGAGGCAAGAAATTACCTGAGATCGGCGCAGGGTTGGGAAAGGCATTGAGTTCTTTTAAAAGAGGGCTTCGTGAAGCAGAGGAAGATGTCCAGAAACCCATGGCCGAAACCACTGCTTCTAAACCGGTGGAGCACTCCTCAGAAGGCGCTGCGCAGAAAACGCCCTGACATTTTTATGCAGGCCATGATCCTGGCTGCTGGTTTGGGGTCAAGAATGCAGCCGTTAACGCATTTTATCCCCAAACCGCTTTTCCCTGTGCTGAATACTCCATCGATAGAGCGCATTTTACGTTCCTTGATAGAGTCTGGTTTTAGTCATATTTATATCAATCTTTTTCATCTCGCCCAATGCATTTTATCTGTTTTACATGATTGGACACATGCCAGTTCAATCAATATTATACCTGTAGTTGAGCCATTTCTGTTAGGTACAGGTGGGGCACTTGTGAACGCCTCGCCGTATTTTTTAAAAGACAGCCCGTTGATACTCGTCAACGCCGATGTGGTCTGTGATATAGACTTCAGGCGTTTTTGGGAAGACCATGTGGCAAGTGGGGCTGTTGCAACGCTTTTGGTTCACAATAAAACCCCTTACAACAATCTGGATGTCAGCAATGGGTTATTGGTGGGTTTTGAAAGCAAGAGGGCCGATGCCTTGGCTTACACAGGTATTGCCTGTTTTTCCCCTGCCTTTTTCCATTTTTTGCCTTCAGAGATGCCCTGTTCTTTAATAGATGGTTTAAAAAATGCATTGGCAAGAGGTGTTGCCATCAGGGCAATGTCTCTTACGGATTTTTCTAAAAATGATATTTGGGAGGATATTGGTACATTAGAGGGATATCTTGCTGCCCACAGGCAGTTACTTGTCTCTGACGGCCGTCTTTTTTATCGGGGCGATGGGTGCAGATTAGCTTTGGGGGTGAGATTGGAGGAATGGGTTTGCCTGGGGAATGAGGTAGTGGTGGAAGAGAATACGATTATTAGGCGTTCTGTGGTCTGGAGCGGCTCTCATATTCCTCCAAATGAATTGATTGAAGATAGCGTGGTGTCAAAATTTGGAATCTTAAAATGGAAACCATCAAATTAGCAATTTTTCAATTTCGTCCTGGCCAAAACGAACACGCCTTTAATCTTCAACGGGTAACGGATGCCATTACAGAGGCTGCGATGCAAGGCGCTGAGGTATTTCTATTGCCAGAGCTTTGGTTAACAGGGCCTTTATCTCAAGGGTTTAGATTTGATGAGATTTGTAAAAAGTGCCCTGAAATATTGAACCATTTGGCCAAAAAAACCGGTATGGTGATTATTGGAACCATTCCAATTCCAGCCATAGGTTCTCCTGATTTATTTTATAATTCTACCTATATAGCATCGCCCTTTGCTGATGTGGGAGAGGTATACAGGAAGATACACCTCTTTGCGCCTATGCAAGAGGATTGTTATTTCTTGCCTGGCCAGGAAGTTAGGCCTATTTCTTTGACCTTGTCGGGCAATAACAATAATAAAGAGGTATGTGTTGGGGTTATGACCTGTTTTGATCTGCGTTTTCCAGAGGTTGCACGCAAATTGATCTGGGAAGGGGCTCAGATGTTACTGGTCTCTGCCCTGTGGCCTGAGAGCCGAAGGGCCCATTTTGATTGTTTACTAAGGGCGCGTGCCATTGAGAATCAGTGTTTTGTGGCGGCAGTAAATGCCTGTGGCAATGTAGCAGATTATGTGATGGGTGGAGGATCCAAGGTGATAGGGCCAACGGGTTCGCTCTTATATGAAGCAGGGGCAGAAGAGGCCTTGTCTGTAGTGGAATGTGGTTTATCTGAGGTAAAGGAGGTACGAAGTGGATTTCAGACACACCTGCCTGCTGGTGCATGGTTTTGGAATAGCGGCCAAAAATTACTCGATATAGACGGGCTACGCAGAGAGCTTTTGTATCGTCGACAGACAGGGCAACGGATTGTCTTTACTAATGGCTGTTTTGATCTGTTGCATGCTGGGCATGTGCACTATTTGCAAGAGGCCAGAAGTTATGGCGACTGTTTGGTAGTGGCCATAAATGGCGATGCATCTGTAAAGGCGCTAAAAGGTGATCCTCGTCCCATAAATAATGAAGTATATCGAGTAGCCGTGTTATCTGCCTTGGCTTGTGTGGATTATGTGATAATTTTTAATGAACCTACTCCATTGGCGATCATTGAAGCCATAGAACCTGATGTGCTTGTAAAAGGAGCGGATTGGAGTGAGGAGAACATAGTTGGAGCTGATGTGGTCAAAAAAAGGGGGGGGCGTATCTTACGGATTCCCTTTAATTATCATCTCTCTACCACTGCTATTATTGAAACTATCCTGGAAGCCTATAAAAAAAGGAGATACATTCATGAAGATTATAGCCTTTAACGGTAGCGCAAGACGAGGCGGTAACACCGCTCAGATGATTCATGTGGTCTTTGAGGAATTAAATCGTGAGGGCATCGAGACTGAGCTCATAGAGCTGGCGGGCAAACCCCTGTCAGGCTGCATCGCCTGCTACAAGTGTTTTGCAAACAAGGACAGGCGCTGTGCAGGTGTGGAAGACGCCATGAATGACTACATCGAAAAGATGCTAAATGCAGACGGCATCATTATCGGCTCGCCCACCTACTTTGCAGACCTCACGGCCAATACCAAGGCGCTCATCGAACGCTGCGGCATGGTTGCACGCGCCAATGGCGACATGTTCAAGCGCAAGATCGGTGCTGCTGTGGTGGCTGCAAGGCGGGGAGGCGCATCCCATGTCTTTAGCTCCATCAATTACTTCTTTTTAATCAGCCAGATGATAGTGGTGGGCTCTTCTTATTGGAACATAGGAATGGGCAGAAACCCTGGCGAGGTCATGAAGGACGAAGAGGGCATAAAGACCATGCGGGACCTGGGAATCAACATGGCCTGGCTGCTTAAAAGGCTGAAATAAAAGGGCATGTAGTCTGCAGTCCCCTCCCCTATTTCGACCCTTACGTCCCTTGGTATGACCTAACTTACATAACCACACCACATTTACTGAGACAAGGGGATCACTCGCAAACCCTCCTTTTGGGAAGGGATGAAGGATATCTCCACCCTGCGATTTCGGGCCATGTGTTCAGGGGTGTCGTCCAGAAATTTCGGTCTGCTGGACCCGTATCCCACGGCATAGGCCTTTTGATGTGGAATGCTGCTCTTGTCCAACAGAAAATCCAGGACCATAGCCGCCCTGGCCGCAGACAAGGCCCAGTCCGAAGGCCACTGGGCATCCGGCACAAAGGCGCTATCCGTATGGCCGGAGGTCACCACCTCTCCAGGCAGTCTTTCCAGCACCCTTCTGATCTCGGCCAGCACAGGCCTTATTTCATCCTTCAGCCTTATACCCCTGGGTTCAAACAGGACATCATCCCGAATGCGAATGGTGATTCTATCAGAGCCCTCTTCTAATTCAAAGCCGTTTTGAGAGACAATGGGTTGCACAGCGGTCTTGAAGGTGGCCAAGAGCTCACTTACATTGGCAGGCATGGATTGGGGCATGGTGTTATCTGTATCAGGAATGATTGCAGTCCTTGAGATACCGAAGGCATCCTTCAAAGACTCTGAAACGGCCTTGAATTTGGCCTGATCCATGCTGGAAAACCCATAAAGCAGCACAAAAAAGCCCAAAAGCAACGAGACCATGTCGGCATAGGTGATGAGCCAGCGCCAACGGCCAGAGGTATCCTCCCGCTGTTCCCTCTTGTTCAGGCGCATTTAATTGTCCCTCGGCACCGCCAGCATGCGCTCTACGGCGCTTAAGGCGCTCAAGCGTATTTCTTCCGGCACCGTCACCTGGTGTCTTTCGTTCAGCAAGGCATCAAAGACCTCTTGAAGCCCGGTCTTTTTCATCTCTTCGCAGACCATTCTGGAAGATGCCGCATAAAAGCGCTTATTGGGATAGCGTCTTTGAAGCGGATACAGAAGCCCCACCTCCGTAGCTATGATGAACTCCTCTGCATCGGATTTTGCAGGGAATTCCAGCATGCCGCTGGTGCTTCGAACCACATCCGCCATGTTTAGAATGGCAGGCGGGCATTCGGGATGGGCTATGACCACTGCCTTTGGGTGTTCCTCTTTGAGCCGTTGTAGTTCTTCGGGCTTGAGGCCATCGTGTATGGGGCAGAACCCCTCCCAGATATGTATCTTCTGATCGGTATGGCGCTGTGTCCACATGGCCAGATTTTTATCCGGCGTCATGATCACCTCAGGGCAACGCAGGGATTTCACCACCTGTACTGCATTGGCTGAGGTGCAGCAGATGTAGCTCTCTGCCTTGACCTCGGCGCTGGAGTTGACATATGTGACTACAGGTGCACCCCTGTGCAGGGCCTTAAACTCCCTCAAATCCTCCGCAGTCACCATGTCTGCCATGGCACAGCCAGCATTTATGACAGGCAGCAAGACCTTTTTGTTTGGGCATAAAATGGCGGCGGTCTCAGCCATGAAGTGCACGCCGCAGAAGACGATGATGTCTGCATTGGTCTGGGCGGCCTGTATGCTCAAGGCCAGGGAGTCGCCGGTGAGGTCGGCTATGTCTTGCACCTCTGGAATCTGGTAGTTGTGGGCCAGTATGATGGCGTTTTTCTCTTTGGCGAGCCGCCGAATCGCCTGTTTCAAATCCTTTTCCATGAAAAAACTCCATTAAAATGGTCAAAAATCACTGTCGAAAGACCTCTGCCCCAGCAGGTATCTCAAAACGAAAGAGGTCATCGGGCAGCTTGCTGTTCAACCGCATGTCCTGAAATGAGATGTGAATCTTGGTGCCGGCCTGGTCTTCTATGCGAATAGAAGAGATGAGGTGTGTATTCTCATTTAAGGTCAGCCACAGGGCCTTGATGCGGCTCATGCCTTCGGCCTGAGCGGTCTTGTCGGGTATGGGAACCAGCTTCAGCGTCCAGGGGGCTGCCATGCCACGACCCGGAGTGTCGATATAAAAATAGCGGGTCAATTCGCCGTCTCCTCCAAAAAAGGCCCTGGTGATCTCAGCCGACAAAAACTGCTCGCGATTCATCACCATCACCTGATTGACCTCCTTTTCATAGACATAAACCGCCTTTTCGTTGACCACCACCACCTGCGGCTCCGGCTTTACATAATCCCAGCGCATGGAATCGGGCCGTTTCATATAGACATGACCTTCCGCCCGCACAGGGTTGGGATTGCCTGGAGCGAGGGTCTCCTGATAAAAGTAGGCGGCCATATCCTGCATGTTTTTATGGGCAATTTGCATGAGCTGGGCCAATTCACGAGGCCCCAAGGCGGCAGGGGACTGCAATTCCCCCTTTGAAAGGGTTGGAATAGGTCCCCGAGTTTCATTTACGGGCTGTTCCTCTTGGGCATAAAGGGAAGAGACGGTCAGCCACCAACACAACACAAACAAGGTACAAACGAATCGCATGGGTTCACTCCACGGTAACACTTTTTGCCAGATTTCTGGGCTGATCCACATCACAGCCCTTAAAGACGGCCGTCTCGTAGGCCAAAAGCTGCAAGGGAACCACACAGATAAAGGGATTGACATCAGGCTCCATGCCCCGTGGAATCTCGATGAAATGTTGGGCCATGGCCCGAAGCCCTGCGTCCTCTTCTCCAAGTATCACCATGCGGCCCCTGCGGCTCTTCACCTCTTGAACATTGCTGAGCATCTTTTCCATCACATGGTCTCGAGGGATTATGGCCACTACCGGCATGTCCTTGTCTATGAGGGCTATGGGGCCGTGTTTCATCTCGCCTGCTGCATATCCTTCGGCATGTATGTAGGAGATCTCCTTCAGCTTCAAGGCGCCCTCTAAGGCAATGGGGTAATTCATGTGCCTGCCCAGATACAGGGCATTCTGGTGCTGCGCCATGTCCTCGGCCAAAATGCTCGCTGTCTCCTGCCAAGGCTTCAACCAGGCATTTATAAGCCTTGGAACCTCCAGAATTGCATTTATTCTACGGCAAATGGCCTGGGACGTCATCGTCTGCCTTTTTTGAGCCAAATAGAGCCCCATGAGATAGAGGACCGCCAACTGGGAGGTAAAGGCCTTGGTGGAGGCCACGCCGATCTCAGGGCCTGCATGGGTATAGATGGTATTCCCTGCCTCCCTGGAAATGGTGCTGCCCAGCACATTGCAGATGGCAATCATTCTTGCCCCTGCCTCCCTGGCCTTTCGCAAGCCAGCCAAGGTATCGGCGGTCTCGCCTGACTGGGAGATGGGGATCACCAAGGTCTTTTCATTGACAGGCATGGATCTATAGCGGAATTCCGAGGCCAGTTCCACACGGGCTGGAATGCCAATCCACTCCTCGAACCAATAGGTAGCCGTGAGGCCTGCATGCCAGGAGGTGCCGCAGGCCAGAAACAAAATGTTCTGAATGGATTTCAGGTCAGTTGCAGACAAGTTAAGCTCTGAAAGCACCACCTCGCCTGTGTCAGGGGCTATGCGGCCAGCCAGGGTGTTTAAGATGGCCTGCGGCTGTTCAAAGATCTCCTTGAGCATGAAATGGCGATAGCCCGCCTTCTCCGCCATGGAGATGTCCCAGGTGATGGTCTGCACAGGCCGTTTGACCGTTTGGTGTGTGAGAAGGGAGTAAAACTCCATTTTATCGGCAGACAAGACCACCAGGTCATCGTCCTCCAGAAATACCACCTGTCTTGTGTACGGCAAAAGCGCCGGAATGTCTGAGGCCAAAAACACCTCATTGGCTCCGATGCCCAGGACCAGGGGGCTTTGTTTGCGCACTGCCACCAGCCTGCCTGGCCAGTCTTGAACCATCACCACCATGGCATAGGAGCCCTTTAGGTCGGCCACAGCCCTCTCCACAGCGGATTTGAGGTCGTCTTTCAGGTATTTTTCCACCAGGTGTGCGATGACCTCGGTATCGGTTTCGGACTGAAAGACATGACCTTCTGCCTCCAGGCCCTGGCGCAGGGAACGGTGATTCTCGATGATGCCGTTGTGCACCACCACTATACGGCCGGTGCAATCCACATGGGGATGGGCATTTTGCTCTGTGGGCTCGCCGTGAGTAGCCCAACGGGTGTGGCCTATACCAGTACACAGACCATTGACTAAAGATGAGGGCTCAGCTTCATGCGCCACCAGTTCCACTAAATTGGAGAGCTTGCCAGGGGCCCTGCGGCGCTGAAGACCTGTCTCAGTCAGCCAGGCTATGCCAGCGGAGTCATATCCCCTGTACTCCAGCTTGCCCAGACCCTCCAACAAAACGGCTGTCACCGGCCTTTTACCTATATAACCAACTATTCCACACATGTTTTGTGTCCATCAGATGTTTTTTAGATATTCCTCCCACTCCATGGGCAGAAGGTACTTCTTTTTGTTGTTGCACTCCTTGCAGACAGGAACCAGATTGTTCTTGGTGCTTGTACCACCTCTTACAAGGGGCACCACATGGTCCATAGTGAGGTTCTCTTTGCCCACCTTTTTCCCGCAATAGTGGCAGATTCCTGATGCGCACTTCTCCTGCCACCAGCGGCTTTTGCGCAGTTCCCTGGCCTTGAGCCTTTCTCTTTTAATGGCCTCGTCGCTTACGAATGAGAAAAACAGAATATCACTCATTACCGTCCAAATATACAACACAAAGAGGCAGACACAAGGCCTGCCCCTGTTTTTGACTGTCCATCTGATGTCAGTTTATGCTCAGCCTTTTTTACTCTAATGTCGCCACTGTTCTCCAGAGGTCACAACTCCACTATACCACTTGCTAATCGTTTGCTATCAACAGGCCTTGTGGTATTGCAATACGTAAAAGGCAACTTTTATCTATCTATCCATCTATCTATCTATTCTATACCCACAGCCGTTCCCTTTACAGGGTGCCAAGCCCCATCCTTCCGCTCTGCAATGACATTCGTATCAAAAACAGCCTTTCTATGGGCCCCTTTTCTAAAACCGAACCTTCCAGTAGCGCCAGTAAAGGTGCGCTGTGAACCCTCGAGGGTCTCAAGAAACCATTGCCTTTCCTTCTCCGTGCCCCACTTATTGGACGGCAGACTGCATTCTTGATGCAGGGCCTCTGCAACCAACCATAAGGCATCCCAAAGGATGGCACTGTAAGTCAAGTGCCTGACATCGTCATTACCATCTTCCTCCATTGCCAGAGAGAACCTCATGACCGCCATGGCGCAGGGGTGTTCTGAAGGCAACTCCCCTCCCAATACCGCCGGTGACAAGGATGCCATGAGCCTAAAACGGCCTTCGTACCTATTCACCACATCCTTCTCCACGGCCGCGGCTGGAATAAACAAAATGGATTTAATCTGTACATCCTCCGGCATAGCTGCAAACAAGACCTGAGGCGGCAAAAAGCTCACCACAGCGGTCTTTTGCAGGTCTCCCTGTTTTTTGATCACTTTCGCCTCAAATCCACGAATAGCCTTATAAACCGGCGAGATGTAAGCAGCGCCATCTGTTTCACTGGAGGCCTCCTGTTTTTTGATGCCAGGTTGGTCAAATGCAGGGGCAAAGAAAAACAGGATGTTCTTCATTCCTGTCTCTGTGGCATAGGCCCGCAAAAACACCTCTGTCTCATGATCTTCAGGTGTATCCTGCAACAGGACCAAAACCCGTTCCAGATTCGGCCCCATGGCCTTTAAAAAGGCCTTAAACTCCTCAAAGGTATTGGATGCCAGCTGAAACGACCAGTTGTCAGCAGGGGCTGTCCCTGTCTTGTAGGTCAGGGAGGGGCTGTCAGTCAAAAATACAGGCACAGAAGCGGATGCAGCATAATTCGACAAAGATTGCACGAATCTGGAATCAAAAGGCCCTATCAACAGAGTGACTCCGTTCTTTTCGGTAAGGGTCTTGGCCTCATTCAAAACCACCTGTAACTCCGGTTGGACACAGCGCAGAATCGGTGTAATTCGGCACTTTTTACAGGATTCCATGGCGCACACGCTGGAAACGGCCTGTTCCAGGGTCTTTTGAAGCAAAGGGCATAGCTGGTCATCCTGACTGGATACGATCACACCCACCTGCATCTCTCCTCTGCCGTCATCCTTGGCGACAAGTCCCATTATATCCGCCAGATCACGCTCAGCATCTGCATTGAATGCTGCGACAAACAACACACAAAAAATCGTAAGTAAAAAAGGCCTAATTTTCACTGACAGCCTCCTTAAAACACAAAGGGCGCTGTAAAAGCGCCCATTTTATGAAATCCCTTGAAATCACCACTCCCTTATTTGAATTTGGCCAGTTCTTTTTGTGCCGCAGGCGCCTGTTCGCTTTTCGGATATTGTTTCAACAATTTCTCATAGAGGATCTTTGCGCTCTGCTTGTCCCCTAACTTTTCAAAGGACATGGCCTGTTTCAGAAGTGCCGCAGGTGCCTTGTTGCTTTTGGGGAATTTGGTTATGACCTTTTGATACTCCAAAATGGCCTCCTCATAACGCCCCATTCCGAATTCACACTCCCCTAACCAGAAATGGGCACTGTCCAGCTTGTCTCCGTTGGGGTTCTTGTCGATATATGCCTGAAAGGACCTTTTGGCCTCCTTGAAATCCTTTTGCTTGTACAACGCCACACCCTGTTCATAGGGATTGACCTCTTTCACTGGAGCAGGGGCAGGGGGTGCCACCACAGGTGCACCGGTCTGTACCGGCGCAGTTATTTTACGGCCATCATCCGGTATCTCCGGACCCACTGGCGCCATGGCCTCACTCATCACCTTATTGCGCTCATTAATCTTGTCTATCTGTTCCTTTACCTCATTGGCAAAGCGCAGGACCTCCTGTTTATCCTGCTTGTTTCTGTACTCGATCTGCTCTATCAAACCATTCAAACGCAGTATCTCCGCCTCCACCTGCTCCACCCTGTTATATAAATCTGCCTGGCCGCTTTTAAGGGTCATAGCCTGCTCGCCCTGCATGGCATTGATCTTCTTGTTCAATGAGGCGTTCTCCAGCACAAGACCGTCGATTCTGCGTTCAAGCATGGCCACCTTATCCTGCGGCGCACAATTGGCCAGAAAAACCGGCAGGCAAATACCGATGACACCCAGTAGTTTTTTGTTTAAGATGAGGGACATGGACATACTCCTATTACTTAAAATTTAACCACTCCAAACATTGATAATTTCATGGGTTCCTTGAAAAATAAACCATTACCGTCTTGTATCACATATCATACTGCATTTAGCGCAAAATACCAGATAGGGAGCCTTGAAAAATTGGAATTCTCGTCCAAAAACAAGGCGCCCGATAGTTGAATCATCTACTTGCATTGGGGCCCCAGGTCACATGACTCACCTCGCCATGCACCTGCGTCAGTAATCTCTGATTTGAACCATTGGAGTGCATCACAAACAAGGCCTTTCTACCCAAACGGCTGGAGATGAAGAGTATCTGGCGGCCGTCAGGCGACCACACAGGCGCCTCGTTATTGGCACCATCCGTGAGACAGGTGGGGTCTCCACCCTCAGGGGAGATGGTGCAGATCTGAAAATGCCCGTTGATCCTCGTGGTATAAGCAATCAGATTGCCCTTTGGAGACCACTGGGGATCGGTATTGTATGAGCCGGAATAGGTCAGCCTTCTCACAGAACGGCTGGCCATATCCAACACATAGATATTGGGGGAGCCGCCTCTATCCGACACAAAGGCCAGTTTGGTGCCATCAGGAGACCAGGTTGGCGAGACATCCATGCCAGGCCCATGGGTCAATTTTCCCAAGACATTCCCTGCAGTATCGATGAGATAGATACATGGGCTGCCGTCTTTGCTGAGGGATACCGCTATTCTCCGTCCATCCGGATGCCAAGCAGGCGAGATATTCAGGCCGGGATGGGCACTGATCTGACGGGCATTGTCCACTCCAAGGTCCTTCAGGTACAACTGGGGCTTGCCGTGCCGGTATGAGGTATAGACCAATTGTCTGCCATTGGGAGAGATGCGCGGGGAGATGGCCAGAGAGCGCTCAGCGGTCTCCCTTCGAATGCCGGAACCATCGAAATCAGCGGAATATATGTCCTTGAAACGGCCCGCTGTCACAGAAAAGGCGATCTTGGACAGGCTCACGCCATGCTCTCCTGTGAGATAAAAGATGATTTCATCACAGAATTGGTGGGCTACCCCCCTGAAATCCGCTGTCTTAGTCTTGTATTGCCGGCTCAAGACCACGCTGTCAGTCCCCACATCCAAAAGCTGGTAATCCACCACCATATTCTGGCCGCTTACATAGACACCACCCTTGGCCACATAATCCAACCCAAAGGACCGCCAGTTGGCATCAGGTCTGCCGCCGTACTCCCTCTGGTCCAACACAGCAAAAAAGCCATGAAAATTCAGGTCATTGGATAACACATCGGATATCTTGCGGCCCAGGGACTCGGCTTCAAATCCAGCCGGCATGGCAGTGAGAGGCGGGGCTGCAATGGGAATCTTGCGCAGACCAGGGGACGTAATGTCCACATATATCTTTGCATTTGCCGCAGTAGTCAAGATTAACGTGCTCACCAACAACAAAAAACTCAAAAAAAATCTATTCATAACAACACCTCTTTTTACTTTACTCAATTCTATACTCAAGACAGACACGAGCCTGCCTCATAGTCTCAGTTAATTTCAGCCATCGGAAACACACTGCATATTCATCACCTGGTTACACCCTTTGGCGTAAACTTGAGTTCAATCCCCTCCAAGGCATCCTTGACCAAGGCATCCGGCGGCACAGGAAGGGGATTGGCCGCCTGCACGGCCTTGAGAGCGGTCTGGTCAAACAAGGGATTTTTAGAACGCTCTATCAATCTGACATCCTTTATGGAACCATCCCGAGTGATCTTTACCTCCACTATACAAAAGAGGCCGCCTTTTTGTTGCAAATCGTCAGGCAGTGCCCAGCGTCTCTGCACAGCCTCTGCAATGGCACCCACATAGGCAGACAGCACATCCGCTCCCCGAGACACAAACCCTGTCTGCCCACGGCTCTGGGCCTCACCCATCTGACCGGAACGGGCGCCCGCCTTGGCCTCAAGGGCGGCCAGTTTGGCCTGCAAGGCCTTTTCAGACAACTGTCCCTCCATTGCCCCGATCTTGTCCAGGACCTGCCTCTCCTTGGCCGCACTTTCGATCTGTTTCAGTTTGTTTTCAAGCTGACGTTCCTGTGCTACCTTCTGCTGTATCTTTTCTATCTCCTTTGCCACATCCTTTGGAGGCACCTCTGGTTTAGGCTCAGGTTTGGGCTCAGGTTTGGGCTCTGGCTTGAGTGGTTCGGGCTTCTTGGGTTCAGGCTTGGGCTCCGGCTTCTTCGGCTCAGGCTTGGGGGCCAAAGACACCTCTTCTTTGGGCGCAGGTTTTGGCGGTTCCGGTTTGGGCTCGGGTTTGGGTTCGGGCCTGGGAGCAGGCTTGGGTGGCTCCGGCTTGGGTGGTTCGGGCTTGGGCTCGGGTTTTGGTGGAGGTGGAGGGCTGACCTCTTTTTTGGGCTCCGGTTTAGGCGGGACAGGCTGTTCCGCAGGCCTTTCCTTTACAGCCCCGCCCTCCTCTGATTTCTGCTCCAGTGTTTGACCCTTTTGTGCCTGGGGCAGGGATGCCACATCAAAAAGGGTCACATTCTGCACCATGGGCACGGTAAGCGTCCGCTTCCAGAAAAAATTCACAGCCACCGATATGACCACGATAAAAACATGAATGAAGATGGCGCTGGCTAATGCCAGATACCAACCCTCATCTCTCTGTCCGAACGCCCTTCGCGTCATAACGCTCCCTTTTTAGATGTTCCGTGGGATCCGTGACCAGACCCAAATCCTGAATGCCTGCGGTACGCACAGCGGCCACCACAGCGGCCACCAGCCCATATGCCACATCCTTATCTGCCCGCAACAAGACCTGTGAGGTCTCGCCCCTGGCCTTCATCTGGGAAAGTCTCTGGACAAGGCCGGCCTCATTCACCATATCCTTGTTCAAATATATCTGGCCTGCGGCATTCAATGTAATCACCACAGGGTCCTGTTTTTGAGGCAGGGGCTTGGCTGTGGCATTGGGCAGCTTGACATCCAGTCCGGCTGTCATCATGGGCGCCGTGACCATAAATATAATGAGCAGAACCAACATGACATCCACCAAGGGGGTCACGTTGATCTCCGACATATAGGAACCTCTCTTGGAGGGAGACGACATACCCATGGCTATTCGTCTCCGGATTAACCCTGGCTGCCGGCACGGGAGGTGCGGGGCAAGAGCCTTCTCTCCACCAGATTGATAAAATCACCCGCAAACCCCTGTAGCTTGCCTTCAAGCCTGGAGAGCTGGCTCATGAACATGTTAAAGGCGATGACAGCAGGTATGGCGGCTGCAAGGCCTGTGGCCGTGGCCACCAATGCCTCGGAGATACCAGGGGCTACTGTGGCCAGATTGGCCGAGCCTTGAGCACCTATATCATGAAAGCTGCGCATGATTCCCCAAACCGTGCCGAATAGACCTATGAAAGGCCCTGCATTGCCGATGGTAGCCAAAATGGGCAAGGCGAATTCCAGATTGGTCAATTCTTCCTTTATCCCCTTTTGCAGACTTCGCTCCAGGGAATCTATCCAGATCTTGTGGCTCAGATTGATCCCCAGATTCTTGGCCGTATCCTGTAGATTCTTAAGCTCCTCATAACCTGCCAAAAACACTCCGGCCATGGGCGCAGCCAGCATCTTTCTGGCCTTGGTCTGTATCTGAGGCAGGCTGTCAGTACCCCAAAATATGTCTTCAAACTCCTCATTCGCCCTGTTTACCTGCCTAAAACGCCTGATCTTGGCAAAGATAATGGTCCAGCACAGAAGTGAGCAGAGGATCAGGGAGATCAGAACCCCCTGCACCACCGGACCGGAACCGAGCACCATACTCCAAATACTTGCTGTTGCCTCCACTTGCATATACCGTTACCTTCTCAAATAAAAATATGTGCAGAAGAACCGGGCCAAAGTCCCAGCTCTCTACCCAGATCTACCAGATATTCTACGGCCTTTCTGCCGTCTTGACCCAAATCCACTGTCCATGAAGTCACATAGAGCGCAATATGCTGTTTCATGACACTCACATCCATCTCCTGGGCATGTTGCCTCACAAAGGCCATGGGCTCCTCTCTGTGAGACCGGGCATACAAAACACTGATTTTAAGCGTCTCGTTTAGGTCCTGCAAGACACTCTCCGCCAGATGCCTTTTAGCCACTATTCCACCCAGTGGTATGGGCAGGCCTGTCTGCCTTTCCCACCACTCACCCAGGTCCACCACACACTGAAGCCCATAAAGACCATAGGTAAATCGCGTCTCATGGATTATGACCCCTGCATTCACTTGGCCTTGAGAAACAGCCTCGACTATTCGGTCAAAGGGCATACTCACGGTCTTCACTCCTCCGTTCATATACAGCCTCAAAAGCAGGGCCGCAGTGGTGTGCTCGCCTGGAATTGCAACCCTTAAACCCCTCAAGTCCTCAACTGTCAAGGGTTTTTTTGCCACTATCAAAGGCCCGCACTCCCTGCCCAGCGCACTTCCTGAAGGCAACAGCACATAGTCCTTCAAGATATGGCCCAAGACACCAAAAGAGACCTTGGTCATTGCCAAACGGCCTTGAAGCGCCCATTGATTCAGACACTCCACATCAGCCATGTGCGGCTCTATGGCAAAAGGCATGGGAATTTTATTGTGTAACATGGCATAGAAGCTGAAAGTATCGTTGGGACAAGGGGAAAGCCCAAAGGAAATGACCTTATTCATGTACGATAACCACCTGCAACTCAATAGGAACATGGGCACGGAATCGCCGTAACACTATTCGAATATAGTTATTTATCGGCTGAAACTGCATGTCAGTGGCTACGCAGCTTTTCCACGATGCCCCCTGTCACATACTGATGCAAAATGTTGGCAATAAGTGTTTGATATGATATCCCCATAGCAGCCGCCTTCTCGCGAAGGGCCTTAAGGTCCTCTGGCGGCAGGGCAATGCTGACCAATCCCATTGATTCAAAGATGGAAGTGGCATAAGATTGATATTGACGCAATTTCTCTTGCAATCTGGTAACGGACTGCCATTCATCCCGCTCATAGGATTCCAGCAACTCCTGCTCTCCTGGTTCTAATTTCAAGTTGTGGTTCATTTCGTTCATCTCCCCAGATATTTTTTTGTCGCCTTGCGACTCGGAATGATTGTCTTCAAAAAGATCTCCTCCTCTGACTCCAGGAATGGGACAAGCCACGCATAATCATGGATTTTGACGATAAAAATACGTTGCCCCTTATATTTTTCCACATGTGGATGCTCAACGATATCGAGCAAATCGCCAGTTGCAATGTGCAGAATTACCTCTTCAAACGACACACCCCGCTCAGCCTTAAGCAGTTTATTCTTTTCTTCATTCCAGGCGTAAATTTTCATTATGTATCATAATCTTGGGAATATATTTTTCAAATATACCCCCTTTAGCCTTAAAGAAATGACCTTATTCATGTAAAATAGCCCAGTTGCGACTCAAATTCATGAAAAATGCACTCAATACCTTCAGGCTGGACTGAATCTGCCAGTTGGACCTGTCACAATCCCCTGCCAGATTGCTGACAGCCCTCACCTCCAAAAGCGGAATGCCATAGAGTTCGCAGACCTGAGCTGCGGCGGCGCCCTCCATATTTTCCAGGGCGACTCGCCAGCGTGCTGCAATCAACTTAGCCCGCTCCATACTGCAAGAGACTCCACAAACAGTGGCCATATCCACCAGCTTTGCCTCACCCTTTGCTATGATTTCCTGAATACAACTGGACAACGAGGCATTCCAAGCCTTGAAGAGCTCAAAACGCAGACAATTGGCATCCTCAATGGGCTCCACATTCATTCCCTTACACCTGCCCATATCTGCATAGACCTCGCTTTGGGCCACACATACATCGCCTACCCCTACTCCCATGCCTTCATAGGCACCTGCCAGGCCTGCAAGCACCACCATGTGATATCGACGCCGCAAAAGGGCCTGAGTGAGGAAGATGGCCGTAGAAACAGGACCAAAACCACAGACGCTGACCTCAAGGCCATGCAGCGAATGGTCTGATGAAAGCCCCATGCCATGCAGCTCCAAATGAGTTGGAGTGACCAGGAGGATATTTTTGCGAGGTGACATCAATTTTTTGCTGTCAGACCCACCATGGAACGAATCTTGAGCCGCAGACCCTGCAGGCGAATGAAGCCCTCTGCATCGGCCTGGCGATAGACATCATCCTCCTCAAAGGTGGCAAATTCCGGTCTGTAAAGGGAATTGACCGCCTTTCTGCCCACCACCATACAGCTACCCTTGTAAAGCTTCAGGCGCACCACACCTGTGACATTTACCTGCGTATCATCCACTAATCTTTGAAGCATCTGCCGTTCAGGTGAAAACCAGAAACCATAATAAACCAACTCAGCGTAGCGGGGAATCAGACTGTCTCGAATGTGCATGACCTCCCTATCCAGAGTAATGGACTCCAGGGCGATATGGGCCTCACGCAACAGGGTGCCGCCAGGCGTCTCATAGACACCCCTGGACTTCATGCCCACAAAACGGTTTTCCACTATATCCCTGCGGCCTATGCCGTGTTTGGCCCCCAGGCCGTTCAGACACGCCAAGAGGCTGGCAGGAGACATGCGCTCACCGTTTACAGCCACCAGATCGCCCTGTTCAAACTCCAGCTCCACATATTCAGGACTGTCAGGCGCGGCCTCAGGGGAGCTGGTCCATACGAACATGTCCGCAGGCGGCTCAAACCACGGGTCCTCCAGAATACCGCCTTCATAGCTGATGTGTAGCAGGTTGGCATCCATGCTATATGGTCTTTTTTGCGTGACCGGCACAGGTATGCCGTGTGCCTTGGCAAAATCCATGAGTTTTTGACGGGAATTGAGGTCCCATATGCGCCAGGGGGCTATGATGTGCAGATGGGGATTTAAGGCCATGTAGGTCAGTTCAAAACGCACCTGGTCATTTCCCTTGCCGGTGGCGCCATGGCTTACGGCATTGGCGCCGAACTCCCTGGCCACAGCCACCTGTTCCTTGGCGATCACCGGCCTGGCAATGGAGGTACCCAGGAGATAGGCGCTTTCATAGATGGCATTGGCCCTGAACATGGGAAACACAAAGTCTCGAACAAACTCCTCTTTCAGGTCTCGAATGACCACATCAGAGGCCCCTGTTGCCAAGGCCTTCTGACGCACTGCGTTCCAATCCTCCTGCTGTCCGATGTCGGCTGAATAGGCCACCACAGGGCAGTCGTAGTTCTCTTGCAGCCATTTTAGGATTACAGAGGTATCCAGGCCGCCGGAATAGGCAAGGACTATCTTTTGAACGTCTTTTGTTTTCATATTCATGATTTCTTTTCACAACTCCTTCTGTCAATCAGATAATTACTGCCGGGCATGGATTTGACCTTCTTTTTCAGTTGCGCAGCCACGGCAGCCACTTCGCCATAGTGTTTATAGCGATTGGCCACACAGGGAATCACTGCGATGGAAAGGCTGGTGAGGGGAAAGGTCTGTTTGTTGCCCTGCCGGTCTTCGGATAAAAAACAGCCGTGTTCCAGGTCCTCTTCATCCAAAAAGAGGCGTATCAAGGCATCGAAATTCAGCAAAATCTTCTGGCACACCCGTTCCACGCACTCACTCGGCGTCACAAACACGAAGTCATCGCCACCCACATGCCCTACAAAACCGCTGTGACCGGCTATCTCCTGCACGGTGTTCACCAATATGCGGGCCACCATGCGAATGACCTCGTCACCCCTGCAAAAACCATATCGATCGTTATATGGCTTGAAACTGTCTATGTCCACATAGGCCACGGCCTTAGGGTCATTTCTATCCAGAACCCCTTGAATATATTTCAAAATCGAGGAGTTTCCTGGCAGTTTGGTGAGTGGATTGTTGTCTCCCACTCGTTCCATGCGCTCCAGTGCCAATTCCACACGGGCTATCTTCTCCAGGACATTGGCATTGGAGAAGACCACATCATCCACGGCATAGACCTTCCAGTCCAGGGTGGTGAGATTACAGGCAGGTGGTACAGAGAGGATGATGGGCATCAGCGCTAATTGCAGACTGGTCTTCATGGCCTGAATGACCATGCGGTCCAGCTGATTCTCCAGGTCCTTTTGAACAATGAGCAGCTCCGGCGGGTCTGCCAGAATCAACTCCATGGCCTTGGACAGGTCTTCCTTGGCCATACATCTATGGCCCCTGGCCTCCACCAATGAAAGCTCTTCCGTTGTGAAAAAGGGCTCTGTGGCGATTATTGCGATGTCGGCCAAGACAAACCCCGTCAACCCAGATTCTGCATCTCAGCAGAAAAATCCTGTAATTCTATAAGTTTTTCATCCAATTCCACAAGCAGTTCCTTCATTTCACTCTTGGAGAGCTTGATGCGCTTCCATGCGTCCTGATTCAGGGGAGGCACCCACATGTCACCTCCAAAGCCGAAACCCACAGCCCTGACCAGAATATCCGAAAAGTGCAAAATGGCCGTAACATCCCTGTAATCAGGCGCCTCCTCAGGCCTGTGATGCCAGGTGATGGGCAAGACAAGCCGGTCCGGCAGGTTCCACTGATGCACCAGCCAGCCGCCGATCTCCGAATGGGAGACCCCAAGCAATTCCTCTTCTGCCTCTCTCATGGAGATGCCCTTCTGTTCCACCAGGGCCAGCAGGGCATCGTATTCGGACGGCAGTTCTGCCCTCACCACCACCTTGCCCAGGTCATGCAGCAGGGCCGCTGTGGAGACCTCTTCTGGATTCTTAAGCCCCTTCTTCTTGGCTATGAGGCTTGCTATGGTGGCGCATCCCAGGGAATGCTCCCAGAGCCCCACATCAGAAGACTGCATCATCTCGAAGATGGAGGAGGTGACGATGAGGGTCTTGATGACGTTTATGCCCAAGAGCACGATGGCATTGGCAACGGTGCTGATCCGCTGGGGAAAACCATAAAAAGATGAGTTGACCATCTTCAAAAGCTTGCTGGTCAAAACCTGGTCCCGCTCAATGACATTGCCCAACTGATTGGCAGTGATGTCCTCATCCTCAACCATCTTGTTCAGCTTGGCGGCTATTGGAGGCAGAGTGGGCAGAGACTGGATCTCTCTGAGTCTCCGCCGAATCTCCTGTCTTTTGGTCTCTTTGTCGTCAGTCATAACCGTTTGTTATTTCTGAATCTCCTGCTCGATCATATGTTCAGCAATGAGCTTCATCAGGGCGCGCAACACAGGATCGTTCTTCACCTTGCCGAAACGCTGTTCCAGCTCCACAATCCGCTGGGCCAAGGGCTTGTCGTCGGGCAGTTCCACTGGATGCCCCTCCACAACAATGGCATGCACATCCGACTTGTAAAGCTTGTCGAGAAGCCCCTGAGTCAACTCCAGGCCCGGGCCACACAAGACCTGACCATCAGGGGTCTTGACCTCCTTGGCCAGCTTCATGCCGGGTTTTGCTGCATTGAGGGGAATGCGCTGCATATCAAGGCTCCGGCCAGTTCTGAATGCCGCCTACGGCCTGTTCCAGGTTGTAGGCCACCTTAAACATGTTGTCCTCCCTGAAGGCATCGGCCATGATCTGGACGCCTATGGGCAGGCCATTTCCATCAAACCCGCAGGGTATGGAGATGGCTGGAATGCCTGCCAAGTTCACGGGAATGGTAAAGATGTCGTTCAGATACATCTGAATGGGGTCGGCTGTCTTCTCACCGATCTTAAAGGCGGTGGTGGGGGCTACAGGCGTTATCAGCACATCACAGGCATTGAATGCATTGTCGAAATCCCTTTTGAACAAGGCCCTCACCTGAGAGGCCTTTTTATAGAAGGCATCGTAATAACCTGCCGACAGGGAATAGGAGCCGAGCATGATGCGGCGTTTTACCTCCGGGCCAAAGCCTGCCGAACGCGTCTTTTTGTACATCTCCAGCAGGTTGGCGTATTCAGAGGCCCTGAAACCGTATTTGACGCCATCGTAGCGGGAGAGATTGGAGGAGGCCTCTGAGGTGGCAACGATGTAATAGGTGGCCACGGCATAGGGGGTGTGCGGCAGGCTGACCGGCACTATCTCACAGCCCATGTCCTTCAGGGCGGCTATGGCCCTTTCCACCGCCTCTCGCACATCCCTTTGCACACCCTCTATGAAATACTCTTGAGGCAGTCCGCATCTCATGCCTTTAAGCCCCTTTTGCAGGCATTGTGTGTAGTCCATGTCCTTGCCCGCAACCGAGGTGGAATCCTTTGGATCATGGCCTGCAATGGCATTCATGAGCAGGGCACAGTCCGTCACATCGCGAGTGAAAGGCCCCACCTGGTCCAGGGATGAGGCAAAGGCTATGAGCCCAAAACGGGAGACACGGCCATAGGTAGGCTTAAGACCCACCACACCACAATAAGAGGCGGGCTGGCGAATGGAACCGCCGGTATCCGAACCCAGGGAGGCCGCACAAAGACGCGCCGCCACAGCAGCAGAGGAACCTCCGCTGGAACCGCCAGGCACACGGCTCAAGTCCCAGGGGTTATGAGTGCAGTGAAAGGCGGAATTTTCAGTGGAGGAACCCATGGCGAACTCGTCCATATTGAGCTTGCCCAACATCACGGCGCCCTGGCCGTTCAGCCGCTCCACCACCGTGGCATTATAAGGCGGAACGAAATTTTCAAGCATGCGGGAGGCGCAGGTGGTTTTTACACCCTGAGTGCAGAGCAGGTCCTTGATGCCCAAGGGAATGCCTGTAAGAGGCGTCACCTGTTCACCGCTCTCAAAACGCCTCATCGCCTCTTGGGCCTGCTGAATGGCCAAATCGCCTGTAACAGTCAGATATGCCTTGACCTTGGCATCAACGGTGCTGATGCGCTCCAGATAGGCCTGAGTCACCTCCACAGGGCTTATGTCTCTGGCCCGATAGGCATCGTGCAGTTCCTTTATGGATAATCTGGTTAAATCAGACATTTATTTTCTCCAGGACATTATATGATTTTGGGTACCACAAATGCCCCGTCATCCTTTTGAGGGGCATTGGCAAGGGCATTTTCATTGGCAAGGGATGAAAGCATCTCATCCTGCCTAAAGACATTGGCTATGGCCAGTGGGTGGGACATGGGCTCAACGCCGTCAGTATTCACCTGCTGTAACTGGGCAACATACTCCAAAATGGCATTTAAGTGTCCTGTATATTGTTGCAATTCCTCTTCAGAAAAAGAAAGACGGGCTAAATGCGCCACATGTGCTGCCTCATCCGGAGTTATTCTCATGCAAGACCTCCTATTTATACTGCCTTAACGCTTCTCAAAAACTGTAAGATATTATTACTCATTCCAACAAAATTCAATAGAGAATAGGAGATGTAACCCACTAATGCCCTAAAACAACCTCTTTTGTTTTGGCCTTCTCCTCTGCCTTGAGTCCACCTCGGCTTTTGTCACCACATACGGCAGAATCCTTTCAAGGAATCTACTTGGGTTAGAAGGGGCCTGTTTTGAGTGACGATGCCTACACCAGCTCACATGAAGCCGCTCCTTGGCACGGGTCATGGCCACATAACAAAGCCTGGCCTCCTCCGCCTCGTCTGCGCTGAAAAGGGGCAAGACACCCTCCTCCATGCCCACCAGAAACACCACTGAAAACTCCAGGCCCTTGGCCGCATGAATGGAGAGCATGGACACAGCCTCTAAACCCACGGCCAGTGGCTCTCGCATGGCAGTGTCTAAAAAGGAGAGGTCTGTGGCCAGTTCCTGCAGCTCCTCCCAATTGGAGACGCCTTCAGCCAACTGCAAAAAGGCCGAAAGCCCCGGAGAAGGCGCCTGCAACCCCAATCTTTTTAAGACCTGGCCCAGATATGTCTGCACATTGGCGCATTCCTCAAACTCCTGCCGAGTAAGCCCTTTTAAGAGCAGTTGCAGGTCTTGTGACACGGCCTTGGGCTGCACACGGGCACAGGGAATGCCCTTTTCATTCAATCTCCGCCATATCTCGTCACTCACACTGTGCGTGCGATAGAGCACGGCCACCTCCGCCAGACTGCCAACGGACATGGCATTCTCCGTGCGCTCCATGGAAAATCCGCCTGCCAGGGCCTCGATCTCCTGGGCCACCCAGTCCGCTTCCTGATATGCATTATCAAAGACTCGAAGCTCTATGGGCCTTCCCTGCCCCCTGGCCGAGATTAAAGTTGCCTCCTGACTTGGGCACACCACCGCCTGGGCGGCATTTAAAAAGACCTGAGGACAGCGATAGACCTCCTGTAGGCTGACACATTCAGCACCCTCAAGGTCCTGTAAAAATAGCTGCATAAAGGCAGGAGAGGCCCCTCTAAAGCCATAGATGGCCTGATTGGCATCGCCTATTGCGGTGATATTGGCCCCTGCCAGGGCCATCTGCCGCAACAGTTCATACTGCACGGCATTTACATCCTGAAACTCGTCCACCAGCACATGAAATGTACGGCCTGCAAAAAAGTCCCTGCCCGCCGAGGTCTGCAGGACATTTAATGCCTCCAGCAGCAGATGGTCGTAGTCCCACAGCCCTTCTCGTTGTAGATAGTCTTGATATGCGAAAAAGAGCTGCTTCAACTCACAGGTATTCAAGGCAACAGGCCAGAACTGCCGTGCCTCAGAAAGCAGGCCATACCAATTGCGGCCCTTGGCAAGCCCCAACTCACAGGCAATCCTGTTACAGATTTCAGCGGCCTCCTGTTCCTGTAGCAGCCTAAAGGGCATAGAAGTTGAATTGAAAACAGACTGCCAATCCCTCAAAAAATCATAGGCCCAGGCATGAAAGGTATGACAAGAGACGGGCACGGAACATGCGGCCTTTATACGGTTGACCAACTCCTGGGCTGCATGCCGAGTAAAGGTGATGGCCAAAATGGCATCATGAGGCAGGTTCCTGGCAGTCAACAGGTGCACGATCCTGCTCACCAGCACACGAGTCTTGCCTGTGCCAGGCCCGGCCTGAATCAAAAGATGCGGGCATGAAGCCAAGACGGCCCTGCGCTGCGCATCGTTCAAACAGCCTAAGGCGTCCATTCAAAAGAAAAGCTATGGACCTGAAATCACATCCAGGCCGTCCATGTAGGGGATCAAGGCATCCGGCACCACTACTGTGCCGTCTTTTTGCTGATAGTTCTCCAAAATGGCCACCACTGTGCGGCCTACGGCAAGCCCGGAACCGTTTAGGGTGTGCACCAATCGAGTCTTGGTCTGACCTGTCTGACGACAGCGGATATTGGCCCTTCGAGCCTGAAATGCCTCAAAATTGCTGCAAGAGGAGATCTCACAATAGCGATTCTGGCCTGGCAGCCAGACCTCGATATCATAGGTCTTGGCAGCGGAAAAGCCCAGGTCGCCGGTGCAGAGGCAGATGACGCGATAGGGCAGGTTCAAAAACTGCAGGACCTCCTCTGCATCCAGCAAAAGCTCCTCCAACTCCTCATAGGAGCGCTCAGGTGTGGAAAACTTTACCAGCTCCACCTTGTTGAACTGGTGTTGCCTCACTATTCCCCTTGTATCCCTGCCATGGGCGCCGGCCTCAGAGCGAAAACAAGGTGTATAGGCAACATATTTGAGGGGAAGGCTTGATTCCTCCAGGACCTCATCCCTGTGTAGATTGGTGACAGGCACCTCAGCAGTGGGAGTCAGGTAGTAACGAAGGCCCTCCAACTTAAAGAGGTCTTCGGCGAACTTGGGGAGCTGGCCTGTTCCCCTCAAGGAGTCGTCGTTTACGATAAAGGGCGGCAGGACCTCTCTGTAGCCGTGCCGTTTTGTGTGCAGGTCCAGCATAAAATTTATGAGGGCACGCTCTAACCTTGCGCCGGCACCGTGATACACGCAGAAACGGGCGCCTGTGACCTTGGCGGCCCTGGCAAAATCCAAAATGCCTAAACCTTCACCCACATCCCAGTGCGGCAGGGGTTCAAAATCAAAGGTGGGCCTATCACCCCAGAGCTTGACCACCTGATTCTCTGTGTCGTCCTTGCCGATGGGCACAGTCTCATGTGGAATATTGGGAATGCTCAAGAGCCCATTTGCCACCTCCTGCTCCAGGCCATCAAGCACTGATTCGATCTCCTTTATGCGGCTGTTGACGGCCTTCATGCGCTCCATGAGCTCTGATGCGTCCTGTTTGGCCTTTTTGAGCTGGCCTATGGTCTCAGAGACCCTGTTGCGCTCGCTGCGCAACTCCTCTATCTCCTGAATGAGCGCCCTGCGCTGGGCATCCTTTTGCAAAAAGGCGTCTAAATCAAAGGGGTTGTTTCGAGCCTTCAGGGCATTTTTGACCTTCTCTGGATTGTCTCGTATGAATTTGATCTCTAACATGCTCTCACTCGCTGGCTGATAAGGGATTGAAAGGGTTTGGCGGAGAGGGTGGGATTCGAACCCACGGTGGAGTTGCCCCCACAACGATTTTCGAGACCGTCCCGATCGACCGCTCCGGCACCTCTCCTGACTTCTTATTAACTACATGGTCACAGGCACATTTTCAAGCGCTTCATACGAAAAAAAGACTGCATCAGACTTCGGCACTCCTCTTTCAGGACTCCAGAGGTCACCTGTATTTGATGGTTGAGCCTCTTGTCCTGAACGATCTGATACAGGCTTTGGCAGGCGCCTGCCTTTAAATCCTGTGCACCATACACCAGTCGCTCAATGCGCGCCAGCACACAGGCGCCTGCACACATGGCACAAGGCTCGATGGTTACAAAGAGCGTGACACCCAACAGACGATAGTTGCCCAGCTCTCTTGCAGCCTGGCGCAGGGCCAGTATCTCTGCATGGGCCGTGGGGTCATTTAGAGAGATACACAGGTTATGGGCAGAGGACACCACCTCCCCTGAGGCAGCCACTGCCACAGCACCTACTGGCACCTCCTCAAGCGCAAAGGCCTTTTGGGCCTCTTCGATGGCCAATCGCATGTAATAGGCATCGTCCTCAAACATGAATTGACGATATGAAACGCCGTTTCACTGAATTATTGAACGGAAAGAGGGGGGCAAAACGGCCTTGATGGTGTGGCTAAAGGGTGGGACCAGCACGCCCCTTTCTGTAATGATGGCGGTTACCAGCTCATTGGGTGTCACATCAAAGACAGGATTGTGAATATCAGGCCTGAAGGATGTGTAAGAGACCAATTCAGAGGCAGCACGCTCCTCTATGGGGATGTCATCCCCGCAGACCGTATCATAATCAATGGTGGAGATGGGCGCGGCCACATAAAACGGTATTTTATGCGCCTTTGCCAGGACCGCAAGGCTATAGGTGCCGATCTTGTTGGCCACATCGCCGTTTGCGGCTATGCGATCCGCACCTACGATCACGGCATTCACTCTTCCCTGACGCATGAGCGTGGCCGCGGCTGAATCCACTATAACTGTAACAGGAATGCCGTCTTTCATGAGTTCCCAGGCCGTAAGGCGCACACCCTGAAGCCAGGGCCGTGTCTCGTCTGCAAAGACATGAACGGTCTTGCCCATCTGCTTACAGGCACGCACCACACCCAAGGCCGTGCCATAACCGCCTGTGGCCAGGGCACCTGCATTACAATGGGTGAGGAAATTGACCTTGGCAGGGCAAAGACTCGCGCCCATGCGCCCCATGAGCAGATTGGCAGCCACATCCTCATTCCAAATGGCAATGGCCTCTTTTTCAAGCAGTTCGGGCAGATCCATCCTATCCATATCTTTGTTGAGTGAGAACACGTTTACCATTCGCCGCACCGCCCACATGAGGTTCACGGCAGTGGGACGCGCTGCCTGCAAAAGCCCTGCCGCCTGCATCCAAAGCTCATCGAAGGCCGCACTCTCCGCCTCCTGAAGTGCGTATGCCTCCAAAACCAGCCCGAACGCCGCGGCTATCCCGATTGCCGGCGCCCCGCGCACCACCATGGAGCGAATGGCACCGGCCACCTCTGAGGCATTGGTATAAGACAGCCATATCTCTTCTTCAGGCAGCCGACGCTGATCCAAAAGATACAGGAAACCGCCTTCCCAACGCAAAGGACACACAGATGAAGCGCCATCCCGCTCCAAAAGGGCAAGGGCGGATGCCGCTGTATTGGAAACAGGGCCGCTCATGATGCAAGCATCTCCCGAAGCAATTCGTTTACGGTTTTGGGATTGGCCTTACCCCTGGTCTCCTTCATGACCTGGCCTACGAAAAAGGCCAGGACATTGGTCTTGCCGGCCCGGTATTTCTCCACCTCTGAAGGATTGGCCTGAATGACCTTTTTGACGACATCCCGAAGTATCGACTCGTCCGTCACCTGAGAAAGCCCCTGGGCCTTGACTAATTCAACAGGGTCTTTCGCCTCACGATAGGCCTGTTCCAGCACATCCTTGGCCATCTTGCCGCTGATGACTCCGGTCTCCAGCATCTTTAGAAGCCCTGCCAGCCCCTGGGGCGTTACAGGACAATCCTGTATCTCGCGATCATCCGCCTTCAAGAGCCTCAGGAGTTCCACCATAATCCAGTTGCTGACCGTCTTGGGTTGAGGGAAGATACGAACAGCCTCTTCAAAATAATCGGCCAGTTCACGGGAGGCCGTCAGCACACCTGCATCATAAACAGGAATGCCGTACTGCTGCGCAAACCGTTCCTTTTTGACATCAGGCAATTCAGGCAGCGAGGCCCGCACATCCTCCACCCATTCCACAGTAATCTGAAGCGGCGGCAGGTCCGGCTCAGGAAAATACCGATAATCATGGGCCTCCTCCTTGCCGCGCATGGAGATCGTGACGCCCTTTGCAGGGTCCCAAAGCCGTGTCTCCTGCACCACCTCCTTGCCGTCTAAGAGCAGGGCCGTCTGACGCCGAATCTCATACTCCAAGGCCTTCTGTACGTGCCTGAAGGAATTCATGTTTTTCAGCTCGGACTTGACACCGAAACGCTGTTCTCCAACAGGCCGCATGGAGATATTGGCATCACACCGCAGACTGCCCTCCTCCATGTTGCCGTCACTGATGCCAAGATAGCGTACCAGTTCTCGAATCTTTTTGAGATAAAGGGCTGCCTCTTCAGGCGAACGAATGTCGGGCTCGCTGACAATCTCTATGAGGGGCACACCGGCCCTGTTCAGGTCAACAAAGCTTGTGGGGTGAGTGGCGCTGTGTATCAGCTTGCCGGCGTCTTCTTCCATGTGAATTCGCGTAATGCCTATACGCCTGGTCTTGCCATTTAGCTCTATCTCTACCCATCCATGCTCAGCCAACGGCAATTCATACTGGGAAATTTGATAGCCTTTGGGCAGATCCGGATAGAAATAGTGCTTTCTTGCAAAACGATTTATGGGATTTATGGTACAATTAACAGCCAGTGCCATGCGCATGGCATACTCCACCACCTGCCTGTTCAGGACCGGCAGAACCCCCGGCATACCCAGACACACAGGACAGACATGTGTATTGGGAGAGGCACCAAACTGGGCAGAACAGCCGCAAAATATCTTCGTATGGGTCTGCAGTTGACAATGCACCTCCAAACCGATTACCGCTTCATAGTCCATTTGTATTCACTCCAGATTCATATCCTCAGGACAAAGGCCGACTATTTCTTTTTACCGGCCTTGGCTGGCTTGCCTTCCACCTTTGGAGAGATACCCTTCTTTTCAAGGAACTGCAAGATTGGATTGGGGCGCTTGAAGCTCTTCTTGGGCAGATCCGTATGCTTGCGCAAATCCGTTACAATCTTGGAAACCTGAAACTTACTGATACCTCTGGCATCAGCTATCTCACTTGCGGTCATGTTGGCGTAATTTTCATACACGAACTCCACATCTTCTACGTTGTAAGGTCTGCTACGTCTTCCTGGCATAATATTAATCCTCCTGATATAAATTAAACTACGACCAAACTATACCAAAAAAATGGTAATGCACAAGATAAAAAACGCTTCCATCTTATTTTTTTCGCTTTAAGATGCAACTCATGGATATACCTACTTCATAACTTAAAATCATAGGCAACATCAACAAAAATTGTGAAAAAATATCATCCGGGAGAATAAAAACAACCAGCACATACATTAAAATATAACCTATTTTTCTATTTTTGCGCAAAAAGTTTACATCAAAAAGGCCAAAATGTACTGAAAGATAGAGCACAAGCGGCAACTCAAACAACAAACTGACCACTAACAATGACTCCATAACGAATAGAAAGTAGTTCTGAAGTCTGGGAAGAGGCTCTATTCCATAATGGGCTATGCGGGAGGTTAGTGACAAAAGTCTTGGGATGACAAACCAATAAGTAAAAAATACCCCTACTATAAAACACAAAAAAAACCAAAATAATATCTTAAAAATAGCCCGCTTTTCATGAAGATATAAACCTGGAGAAACAAATCGCCATAGTTGATACAAACCCACCGGCATGGAAAGCCACAAGGCAGACCAGAATGCAATCTTTAAATGTGCCATAAACCCCTCTGGCAGGGCAGTAAATACCATATCTGTACCTTTAGGAAAGGCCTGGGCGATAGGACGCATAAGCATGGACATCAGGATATCGGAAGCAGCATAACAAAGTGTAAAAAAAACAAGCAGTGCACAACCATATATAATCAGTCTGGTTCGCAGCTCTTTGAGATGTAACAACCAAGGGAAATTAACCGAGGAAAATGTCATGGCTGAGATGGGCTATTTTTTGTCGTCTATGGGAATCTTCGGCAGTTCAAGCTTGCGTTTTAGGTCTGTTTTTAATTCCTCTATCTCTGAAAGGGGGGCATCGAGATTGAGCTGGCGCTTGAATTCATCGGCGGTCTTTCGGGCCTGCCCAAGCCATCTGCCCATAAAAGACACCACTTTGGGGAGTTGTTCAGGCCCCAACAAGATCAGGGCCAGGATACATATCAACAACAGCTCCGGGCCACCTATTCCAAACATAGCCTCACCTCACAAAGCAGGTCCTGTAGTATGGTGTCTAACGGTCTATCCGCATTTATACGCCTGAAAAACGGAAAATCCATGGCATCGAATATGGCGGCCACCTTGCGCAGATACTCCAATGATTCAAAGTTATTAGGCACATCCCCTCTCAGTTCCTGAATGCGCTTTAATGCCTTTTCAGGGGCTAATTGAAGATAAAATACCCTATCAGGAATCGGTGCAATCCGTTCATTCTGCATTTGAATCTCCTTCACATTCGCCCCTCGGGCCCCCTGATAGGCCATGGTGGAAAAATAGTACCGGTCACAGACCACAAGTTTGCCGTTTTTCAGGGCCGGGGCTATAATCTCGGCCACATGTGCCTCTCTGTCCAACACAAAAAGCCTGCACTCCTCCTGCAAATCAAGCCTGACATGGCCGAGAAAACTCTCCCGTATGCGCCTGCCCCACACACTATCCGAGGGTTCCCTGGTCAATTCCACCGCATATCCTTCCTCTGAAAGCCTGCGGGCAAGCATGCCAGCCAAGGTGGTCTTACCAGTGCCGTCTATGCCTTCCAAAACAAACAGATACCCCTTTTTCAATTCAACCCCTTATCTTATTTTGACCTGTTTTTTGGTTTGTTCTTTTAGCCGGCCTCTGCCTCAAGAGTACATAGGTGACCCCCGCACCACCATCCCATTCAGGGGCGCTGGCAAAGGCGATAATATAACGTCGATAAGGTCCTGAATGCAACCAATGTATAACGGTCTCCTTGATTACAGGCCTGCCCCTGGATGAAAGCCCTCTGCCGTGAATGATGGCCACACAGCTTTTGGCCTCCGCTATGGCACCTTTTACAAACTCCTCGCAGCGCTCCATGGCGGACAACAGATCCATGCCATGCAGGTCACAGTATGCCTGTACCGAAAAATCCCCCTTGTGTAACCTATGCACTAAATACCTATCCGCTCCCCAACCGATCCCCTCTACAAACTCAGGCGTTGCAACCACAGGCACCTTGGCCTCGCCTGCTACAATGTCCTTCAACTGTCTCATGACCATCTTTTGTTCATCCTGCACCTTATTTAGATGTAGATCAGGAGGGGTAACCTGGGGCTTATTAAGGGTCTTGCTACCATTCAGAGGGACCACATCCCGCATGGCCTCTATAAACAAGGAACTTTCATCTAAGGCAATAGACGATACATCCGTCTGTTTAATGACCTTTTTAAATGGAGAAAACACGGCGTTCTGCGTCTTTCCCGTGCTACATTTAGAAGAAACAGGCTGGATAACCGCATGCCCCACCTTAACCAGCTTCTCCAAGCCTTCAAACGGCCTATAGGAAAAATCCTTATCTTTTGTCATCACCCATCACTACCAATACATGTGCTGCTTATATTTTATCGTCTCAAACTTGAAGTTAAACACTGTTTGTGCCATAATAGCCATCGCCTTGTCTCCTTTGATCTCCTATATATAATAGGTAAACTGCATATATCACTTTATCCAAAAATCAATGTCAGGCAAGACGTTATTACTTTTATAAATAAACAAATCTCGGAATTTTGGAATAATGCACTGAAGGCACCCATTATGTTGCAGGAAATATCACTTGAAAACTTCATCCTCATAAAAAATCTGCACATAGAGCTAACCCCTGGACTTATTGTACTCACAGGCGAGACCGGAGCAGGCAAATCCCTTCTGATCCAGGCCATCAAGCTGGCACTGGGAGAAAAGGCCCAGCCTCAACACATCAGCTCAGCAGCGGAACAGGCCGTCATTCAATTGGCATTTGAAAACACAGAGGAGGTAACATCCATATTGGAGACCCATGGCATTCCCTGTGAAGAGGACTACATCTCCATTCGCCGAGTTCTTCAGAAAAACGGCAAAAGCAAGGCATATATCAATGGAGTATTATCACCCATCTCCACTCTAAAAACCATTGCCCCGTATCTCATTAGCATCGCCGGACAACATGAATATCAAAGGCTGCTAAATAGCGAAAACCACTGTCTCTGGCTGGACACCTTCTTGCAGTTAGAAGATGAGGTAAAGGCATTAAAATACCTATATGAACGCACGATCAATACACAAAAGGCCCTAAAAAAGGCCCAAGAAACTGCAAAAAATGCCGCCCAAGAGTTAGAGGAGGCCTTGCGAGTACAAAAAGAGATAGACCAAATAGCGCCCAAGCCCCATGAAGACGAGCTAATAGAACAGGAGATTCAGATATTAAGACAGACCACCACGCTCAGGGAACTGGGTGAGGCCGTGCACTCCCATCTTTACATGGAAAAAAATTCCATACAAAAGCTGCTGCGAGACTGCATTCAGCGCATGGAACGCATGTCAGCCATTGATGATAGACTTACGCAACTCACTGATCTTTTAAAAGACATAGCATATCGCGTGGAGGACGCAGCCATCAGTATAAGGGACTATCTGGAACACCTGGAGACCGACTCCAATAGATTGGAGGCACTGGAGGACCGACGACACGCACTTAGGGAATTGAAGCGTCGCCACGGCCCCACCTTGGAAGATGTATTAAACTACAGAAAAGGCCTGGACCAGCGGGTTATGGGGCTCACTCACTTAAATGAGGACATCCAGACCTTGCAGGCCCAGTTTGAAACCATGGAAAGCCAACTCATTACTCAGGCGAACCGCCTCTCCAACCTCAGAAAACAGGGGGCATCCTTGTTGGAAACAGCCATTCTGAAGGAATTGGCTGAGCTAAAAATGGCCCAGACCCGCTTTCAGATAGAGGTCTTAACCCCTGAAAAATCAGATCTGGTCCACATCTCTTCCACTGGCATGGACACAGTGCAATTCCTATTCAGCCCCAATGTGGGAGAACCCCTTCGCCCCCTCACAGCCATCGCCTCAGGCGGCGAACTCTCCCGTGTCATGTTGGCACTGAGGGCAGCCCTTGCCCGCCATAGCGGAGTAGAAACCCTGATATTCGATGAGATCGACACGGGTCTTGGCGGTGAGGCGGCTGAAAAGGTCGGCCAAAAACTAAAAAACCTGGCTGCCCAAGGCCAGGCCATAGTGGTCACTCACTTTCCACAGATAGCCTGCCTTGCCGACCAACATCTCCTGGCCCACAAAGAGGTCGTGGAAGGCAATACCATCACCACCATCTCAAACCTCTCTGCTGAAGAGCGACTGGAGGAACTGTCACGCATGCTCGGAGGCGAAAGACAGGCAGCCATGCGCTATGTAAAACACCTGGTTACCCCAAAAGAACTCAATAAGTTATGAAATGGGATTGCAAAAGGGCTTTATATAGAATAATTTCCGTTTGTTTTTAAAAAACTCAAGGAGAATATGCTACGATGCTGGATTTTATACGCAAAAATGCCTCTTCCATGGCAGTCAAAATCATTCTGGGGGCCATAGCACTGGTCTTCGTATTTTGGGGGATAGGCACATTTCGCTCTCAAAGGGGCACATCACTGGCCACTGTCAATGGTGAAGACATACATCTTGACGAATATCGTATAGAGTATATCAACACCATCGAGAGATATAAACAGCTTTTTGGCGGACAGATGCCAGAAGGCTTTCTTGAGAAATTAAATATCAAAGGCCAGGTATTGGATAATCTAATCAACAATCTACTCATAAAAGATGCAGCGGAAAAACTGAATATATATATATCAGATGAGGAAATTCAAGAAGAGATATTAAGAATACCCGCATTCTCATCCAATGGTAGTTTTGATAAAAATCTCTATGAAAGAATGCTAAGAGCAAATCGCATGACCGCTGTAGATTTTGAAAATAAAATTCGCCAGCAACTGCTCTTTGAAAAGATCTCAAATCTCTTAACAAGTAGCATTAAAGTGTCTGAAATGGAGGCAATGGAGCAATATAATTATGATAATGAAATGCGTGAGTTAAAATATATTACTATTAAATCTGATAGTTTTACAAAAGAAATCACACCAAAAGATGATGAGTTAAAAAGCTATTTTGAAACAAATCAAGAAAAATATAGAACACCTGCAAAAATAGCATTAAACTATATCGAAATCAAAAAAGCAGATATTCTAAATAACATTAGCATATCAGATGAAGATATAAAGGCCTACTATGAAGAACATCAAAATGATTATGTAGTCAAAGAACAAAGGCGTGCCCATCACATCCTCATCAAAACCGATAAAAATGCCGATGAAAAGGCCGTAGAGGCTGCTCAAAAGAAGGCTGAAGACCTGTTGGCTCGCCTGAAGAAGGGGGAATCCTTCGAGGAACTGGCCAAAAAGTATTCCGATGACCCAGGCAGTGCTGCAAAAGGCGGAGACCTGGGCCTTTTCGGCAGGGGCATGATGGTAAAACCCTTTGAAGATGCCGTCTTTTCCATGCAGCCAGGCGAGCTTTCCGGTCTGGTCAAGACCGACTTCGGCTGGCACATCATTCGTTTAGATGGAATTCAGCCCGAGGGGTTAAGGCCTTTGGAAGAGGTCAAGCCTGCCATCACAGCCAAACTCAAAGAGGAACGTGCCAAGGCCGCCTTATTTGAGCAGGCGAGCCACCTCTACGACGCCATCATTGCACAGGGCAGTTTGAGCCTCTATGCCCAGAAAAATAGGGTCAATCTGGTTAAAACAGGTCTTTTCCCCAAGAATAATCCGCCGCCCCATCTCTTAAACAAAGAGGCATTAAACGAGCTATTTGAATTAGGACAAGGGGCATTGAGCTCCCTCATTGAAACCCCTGATGGCATGCTCATAGCCGAGGTCTCTGAAAAGGTACCATCCGCCATTCCAGCCTTTGAAGAGGTCAAGGCCCAGGTTACAGCAGATTTTATTCAACAAAAGGCCTTGGAGGCCGCTCGTAACAGGGCCGAAGGGCTCATATCTCAACTAAAGGACAAGGACATCAGCGTCATTGCCCAAGAAAATGGGCTGATCCTCTTAAACAGCAAACCATATAGCCGTGCCAACCTCTCCACAGCCAATGAACTACCGCACTCCGTATTGGAGGCAGGGCTCAAGCTGACTCCAACCAATAAGACTCATCAAGGCCCTGTGGAGGCCAATGGAGTCTTTTATATCATCTCATTAAAAGACATAAAGGATGCAGATACAGGCGGCTTTTCTGCGCAACAAAAGGCCATAACCGACAAACTCCTTCTGCAGAAAAAGGGGCTTGTAATGGATAGCTGGCTCAAGGACCTGCGCAAGAAGGCCAAGATTACAATTCACAAGGAGCAGCTCTAAAGGATAACGCCAATGAAAATAGTTCCGGTCATTCTGTGCGGCGGCTCCGGCACAAGGCTGTGGCCCCTTTCCCGCAAGGCCTATCCCAAGCAGTTTTTGCGGCTCACAGGCCCTTTTTCCCTGTTACAACAGACACTGAAACGGGCAGCCGAGATAGACGATACCACGCCTCCCATCGTAATCGCCAATGACAAGCATCGGTTTCTGGTGCTGGAACAGGCACAGGAGATTCAGCAGCCCCTCAAGGCCATTCTCTTGGAGCCTGAGGGAAAAAATACAGCGCCTGCCGTGGCCTATGCCGCCTTTCACCTATTAACCCAGGGCCAATGGCATTGTAACACCGAAGAGGCCCCCACCTCTAAGGCAGACTGTAACTCAAATTCATCAGCAGAGGACTGCATACTGCTCGTCCTGCCCGCAGACCATGTAATTCAGGACAACGGCACATTTCAAACCGTCATAAGACATGGCAGGACGCTGGCTGAACAGGGTCTTATCGTAACCTTCGGCATCGTGCCCACAGGGCCTGAAACGGGTTATGGCTATATTGAGGCCCAGCACACCGGCTCAACTGCCCCATACTCTCCTGTGCTGCGCTTTGTGGAAAAGCCATCCCTGGAAAAGGCCCAGGAATATGTGAAACAGCCCAACTATTACTGGAACAGCGGCATCTTCATGTTCAAGGCCAGCACATACCTACAGGAATTGCAGCGTTTTCGGCCTGACATTCATGAGGTCTGCGCCAAGGCCGTTTTCGGGCTTCGCAAGGACCTCAACTTTCTGAGGCTGCCGCCTGAGTTGGTACAACTCTGTCCAGCCGACTCCATTGACTATGCCGTTATGGAGCACACAGACAAGGCCATGGTCGTGCCTTTTTCAAATCAGTGGAGCGATGTGGGCTCCTGGAGCAGCCTAAAGGAGGTCTCCTGCTGCGACTCCACTGGCAATGTGGTAAGCGGCGATGTCCTGCTGCAGGACTGCAAGGACTGCCTGATCCGCTCCGAGGATCGGCTGGTGGCTGTGATGGGCATGGACAATGCCGTTGTAGTGGAGACCTCTGATGCAGTGCTCATCTGCCACAAGGACTATAGCCAATCCATCAAGGACATGGTCTCTACCCTCAAAAAACAGGGGCGCAAGGAGGCAGTGGAACATCCGGTGGTCTATCGGCCATGGGGTCACTTTCAGACCATTCAATGCAGCGATCGTTTTCAGGTGAAGCGCATTACTGTAAAACCAGGGGGCATCCTCTCCAGCCAGATGCACCACCACAGGGCTGAACACTGGATCATAGTCAAGGGTACTGCCCTGGTCACACAAGGGGACCAGGAGTTCCTGCTCAAGGAGGACGAATCCATTTACATACCCATTGGAGTCAAACACCGGCTGCAAAACCCTGGCAAGATTCCGCTGGAGCTCATCGAGGTGCAGACAGGAAGCTATTTAGGAGAAGACGACATCGTGAGATTTGAGGATCACTATGGCAGAGACAAAGAATAGCCCATTTAAGGCCTATGACATTCGCGGCCGGGTCCCTGAGGAGCTGAACGAAGACCTGGCCTTTTTTATAGGAAAGGCCTGCGCGCAGATGCTCTCGGCCAAACGGGTGGTCATCGGCCATGATGTGCGCAAAACCAGCCCCCTTTTGGCAGAAAGGCTTGCCCAGGGCCTGGCATCTTGTGGAACAGAGGTGCTGGACATAGGGCTATGTGGAACAGAAGAGGTCTATTTCTCCACATTTCACTATAAACTGGACGGCGGCATCATGGTTACAGCCAGCCACAACCCCCAGGAATATAACGGCATGAAGCTGGTGCGCACTGAGAGCAGGCCCATAAGTGGGGATTCAGGCCTGCGGGAGTTGGAGGCCATGGTGATGAAGGAGTCGCAGACAGGGGTTCCGCTGCCCAGAGCGAACAACCCGGTGTCCCTGCCGCTTCATCACAGACAGGACTACATTCAACACCTCTTAAGTTACTTTGGAGGGGCGACCGGCCGGTCGCCCCTACTCAAACCCTTCAGGATTGTCGTGGATGCAGGAAACGGCTGTGCCGGCCCGGTCATAGATGCCCTCGAACCCTTTTTGCCCTTTGAATTCATAAAGATATGTCATGAGCCCAATGGCGACTTTCCCAACGGCATCCCCAATCCCCTGCTGCCCGAAAACCGCCATCGCACCGCTCAGGCAGTAAGGGACACAAAGGCGGACTTGGGCATCGCCTGGGACGGAGACTTTGACCGCTGCTTTCTCTTTGATGAAAACGGGGCATTTGTGGAGGGCTACTACCTGGTAGGCCTTTTGGCTGAGGCCTTTTTGCGCAAACCCCACCAAACGCCACTCCGAATCGTACACGACCCCAGGCTCACCTGGAACACCATCGAACTCGTCACACAGCTAAAGGGCATTCCCATTCAATCCAAGACAGGCCATGCCTTCATCAAGGAACGCATGCGCCAGGAAGACGCCATCTACGGCGGCGAGATGAGCGGACATCACTACTTCAAGGCATTCCAGTACTGCGACAGCGGCATGATCCCCTGGCTGCTCATCACAGAGCTCCTTTCTCAAAAAGACACCTCCCTCTCTCGCCTCATAGAGGAGCGCAAAAGGCGCTTTCCCATAAGCGGCGAGATCAACAGACGGGTATCGAATATCGGGGCGGTCTTAAAGGCCATCGAGGCCGCTTATGCCTGCAACGCCCTGCACATAGACTACACAGACGGCCTCAGCATGGAGTTTTCAGACTGGCGATTCAATCTGCGAGGCTCCAACACCGAGCCGCTTCTGCGCCTAAATGTGGAGACCAGGGCGAATGAAAGGCTGTTAAAGGAAAAGACAGAGGAACTCTTGGGGCAAATCGATAACTACGCTGTGAAATGACAGAGTCATGAAAAAGGAACAGTGGCTATCTGCCGCTAAATAACAATCTGGCCTGATTGAACAAATAACCTTCCACTACTCCAATGGCATATGGCATTCATAACGTTGTAGAGATGAGCAGTTTAGTAGCCTTAAACAAAAAGGCCGCTCCGTAACCCAAAAGACAAAGGGCCAGGGCCTTCATGATCAGGTCGTAGGTCCTGCCGTGCAGGAAACTGCGAAAACGGGAGACACCGTAGGCAATGGAGACCTTTATACAGATGAGAACGGACAAAAATGTCGCAAGAAAGGCAAGATTTGTCGAAAGAGTGCCTGAAATGAGATATGGGCCGGCCACGGTAAACCAAAACAGATAGGGGTTGGGGTTCAAGAAGTTCATTTTGATGCCGGTCAGTAGGGGACCCAACCGCACATCAGGGGCCTTTGGCATGGGCACACGGGTTACAATCAGGCTTTTATAGCCCAACCGCAGTAGATAAAGGCCGCCGATGACGCCCAGCCCTATCTGTAACCAGGTGGTGTCCTGAAGCCTGGAAAAAAGCATGACTGCCGCACACATGATGGGTACATCCGTAAAGAGCGGAGACAGGGCAACCAGCACACCGGCTCGAAACCCGCGAGTCAAGGTCTCGTGAATGACTATGACGCTGAGCGGCCCTGGGCTCAATCCGCCTGATGCGCCGAAGATCAGGGCCGCTGTAATGTATGCGATCATTTATCAGCGCAATGGCACTTCCACTATCCGGTCATGAGGCCCGATGTGCAAAGAGAGCCTTATGGCTACGATACCCTGAATCTCCTCAGCAAAACCAGGGAAAAACAGGGCACCATAGGCCAGGTCTCCCTGCTTGATGGACCTGTTTTTCAGTGTCTTTTGAGAGAGGTCCTGGCGAAGCCTTTCATCCAGCTCTGCCCTGCTGGTGGCCCCGCCTGCTATGGCCCCTGCTGTGGCACCTATTACGGCCCCTGTGCCTGCTGCGCTGCCCACATTCCTGCCAGAGACCACTCCAATGGCCAGGCCTGCCAGGGCACCTGCCGCGCCTGCCAAGACAGCAGGCTTAAGGCTGCCCTTGCCTGTTTCAGCTATGTCCACATGTTTTCCCACCCTGTCATAGAGCTGTTGAGACTGAAGCAATGGCCAGGCCTGCCCCAATGTGTCTATCAAAAAGGTCTGATTTGGAGTTATGGTGACCTCCTGGCCTGAACGGTTGTCCAACACCAACTGAACAGGCAAAATGCCTGCACCCCGTGCATCAAAGCCAAAGGCCTCCTTGGCCTCCTTTTCGTTTAAGTATGCCCTGGCTGAGATCAAGACGCCATCTACCTCCACATGGTCTCGCTGTGCAGATGGCAGGGGTATGGGTGCAACCCGGTTTTCATAGGTGGAACAGCCAGTTAAGCCGCTCGCTGCCAATATGCCGGCCAGACAGCAGGCCATCACTTTATCGTGTTTCATATTGCCTCCATTTCCTAAATTTTGGCGCATTAAGACGCCCAGAATCAAAAGCAGATCGTGCATGGGCTTAAGGCCCGCCCTGTTCGATTTGTATCCGTTCACCCAAAAAGGTCTGCACGATTCGCTGATTGGTCTGGTGCAGGTCGGATAAGAAATAACGGTTGGCGACACTGGTAGGGCCGCCTGCCAGACCTCCTGTTTTCAGCAAATAGGTATGCACAGCGCGTGCCACCTCATGGGACGGGTCTATCAGCGTGACCCGTTTGCCGATCTTTTCCTGAATGACGGGCTTTAACAAGGGGTAATGCGTGCAGCCAAGTATCAGAGTATCCACATGCCGTTCTTTCAGAGGCCGCAGATACTTTTTGACGATCATGCGCGTTTCACGGCGCTTGAACCAGCCCTCCTCCACCAATGGCACCAGTAAAGGACAGGCCTGAGCGATGACCTGTATCTCTGAGTCGATAGCCCCGATCTTGGCCTCATAGACCCTGCTTCCTATGGTGGCGCGAGTGCCGATCAGGCCGATCTTTTTGTTTTTTGTAAAGGCCAATGCCTGCTCTATGGAGGGCGTGATCACCTCGAAAAGGGGGGCATCAAAGGTCTTTTTGATGTGCTCAGCTGCAACGCTGGCGGCGCTGTGGCATGCAATCACCAGGAGCTTGGCCCCCTGCTGCAAAAGAAAGCGGCTGTCCTCTTCGGCATATCTGGTAATGGTTTCAGGCCCTTTTGTGCCGTAGGGCGTGCGTGCGGTGTCTCCAAAGTATATGATGGGCTGATGAGGCATGAGCCTTCGAAGCTCTTTTACCACCGTCAGTCCGCCTACACCTGAATCAAAGACGCCGATTACTGCTGGCGTCCCTTCATGGTCATGTATCTGGTTGTTATTCATTCCAACTTCCGTAATTTAATGTAAAAAACCAAACCCCCTGCCACAGCGCATTCCGCTCAACAAAGAAACTAATGATCGAATAGGGGGTTATGTAGAGTATAGCTTTCTCAGCTGATATGTGTTTTATTACTCATCAAATATGCGGTAGGGGCGACCGGCCGGTCGCCCCTACCTACTCCACGCTCTCAAAGTAATTCCTTTTAACATTATTCTCAAGGAGGATTTTATGCCCGACGAATACCTCTCCTGTCCAACTCCATGGGCCATGTCCGACATCATAGATGAGATTGCCGACGAAGACGAGATAGACACCACCATCAAGACACTGGGAGATGCCCGCATCGAATCACCCCTTATGAAAAGGGCCATGACCTGCTTTGTCACGGATGAGAGCCGAGTACTGCTTCGGGCCTCTTATGCCGCAGTGGAACACTGGCAGAGGACCGGCTTGGCCAAGTCCTTTGAATTGGCAGGACCTCGACAATTTTTGTATTTTGATCCCACTAAGACCCGGTGCGCCATCGTGACATGCGGCGGTCTATGCCCGGGCATCAACGATGTCATTCGCTCCATCGTCCTCACCCTCAACTATGGCTACGGCATTTCCTCTGCTGTGGGCATTCGTTATGGCCTGCGGGGCTTTATACCCAGGTATGAGTTGCCCATCATGGAGCTCACACCTGCCGCTGTGGACCGCATCCATGAGTACGGCGGCACGATTCTAGGGTCATCCCGTGGCAATCAGCCCGTGGAAGAGATAGTGGATGCCATGGTGCGCATGAATATCAACATCCTCTTCATGATAGGCGGAGACGGCACATTTCGAGCAGCGGTGGAGATTCAAAAGGAGATCGAAAAACGGGCACTCAAGATAGCCATAGTGACCATTCCCAAGACCATCGACAACGACATCTATCTGGTCTCCAAGACCTTTGGCTTTGAGACGGCTGTAGAGATGGCCTGTGAGGCCATTCGCTGCGCACATACAGAGGCCGTAGGCGCACCCAACTGCATCGGGCTGGTAAAGGTCATGGGCAGGCACTCCGGTTTCATAGCCGCTGCCGCCACACATGCCCTGAGAGAGGTGAATTTCTGCCTGATTCCTGAGAGCGATTTTGATTTAGAGGGGGAAAACGGCCTGTTAAAGGCAGTTGAGCGCAGATTGCGCCAGCGTTCACATGCCGTTATATTGGTTGCAGAAGGTGCAGGCCAGAAATACGTAACAGGCGACAAGATCAGCAGGGATGCCTCGGGCAATATAAAACTTGGGGACATCGGCCTGTTTTTGCGGGATACCTTTAAGGAATACTTTAAGAAGATCGGCATGGAGATGGTGATACGCTACATAGACCCCAGTTATCTGGTGAGAAGCGTGCCTGCCAATGTATATGATCGCCTCTATTGCGCCAATTTAGGCCAGAATGCCGTGCATGCGGCCATGGCAGGCAAGACAGGCCTGATGGTGAGCCGCTGGAACGACCGATATGTCCATGTCCCCATAAAAGAGGCCATTAAGCGGAGAAAACAGGTGAACACCTCCAGCCGCTTCTGGCTGAGCGTGCTGGAGGCCACAGGCCAGTCCAGTCTAAAGAACACATGAACTCCGAAAGATTGATAGCCATGTACTCCAAAGACATGCCATTGGACTACCGCTCTCTCACCAGAGAGGAACTGGAATGCTTAGCGGTCTCTGTGGGTCTTTCCAGCTTTCGCGGTAGGCAGCTCTTTCGCTGGCTGTGGCGGCCAGGGTTTGCAAATATGGAGCAGGCCACTGACCTCTCCAGGGCAACCAGGCAGCTCTTTGCAGAAAGGGGCCAAATCTACAGTCTGCAACTGCACAAGAGACAGGTCTCGCAGGACGGCACTGAAAAATTCGGTTTTCTGCTCTCAGACGGCCTGGCCATCGAGTCGGTCTTGATTCCAGAGGAAGACCACTACACCCTGTGTCTCTCCAGTCAAGTGGGGTGCGCCATGGGCTGTAGCTTTTGTCACACGGCCCGCATGGGTTTTAAGCGCAATCTTCTGCCCTCGGAGATAGCAGGCCAGGTTTTGGCTGTGCAGGACATGGTGGAGGCGCATAAACGGCCCCGCAATCTGGTGTTTATGGGCATGGGTGAGCCCTTGGCCAATTTGGGCAACCTGCTCACCAGCCTGAACATACTCTGCGACGATATGGGTCTGAATTTTTCCAGCCGCCGCATCACTGTTTCCACCTGCGGTCTGGTGCCGGAGATGCTGGAATTCGGCTCAAAGACAGCGACCGGTCTGGCCATCTCTCTGCACGCCACCACGGACGAGGTGAGAGACCGTCTCATGCCCATCAATCGACGGTATTCAATTGCCACACTGCTTTCCGCCTGCAAGGCCTATCCCTTGCCCAAGAGAAGGCGCATAACCTTTGAATACCTGCTCCTGGCAGATGTGAACGACTCGCCTGCTGACGCCAGGCGCCTGGTCAGGCTGCTTTCCAACATTCCAAGCAAGATCAATCTGATTCCATTTAATTCCAGTGAAGGCATTCCATTCAATGCCCCTTCCTTGCAGAATGTCCTGGAGTTTCAGGCGATTCTGGTAAATGCCGGCTTTACGGCCATTATCCGCAAGAGCAAGGGCCAGGATATAGCGGCTGCCTGCGGTCAATTATATGCAAAAGGAGGACAAGATGTGCCAGACACACGCCTATCTGTTGAAAGATGGAGAGGAACAGGAAATAATGAGGGATGTGTTATACATGGATGTGCATGAAGACGGCATATCCATGAGAGGCTTTCTGGCGCCCACCAAAAAGGTGGCCGCTCGCATCGTCAAAATCGATTTAGAGCATCACAAGATACTCTTGGAGCCATTTTTGGGCTAACATGCGGTTTTTCATGGTATTTTCGGCCTACATGCCGCTATTCCAATAGAAGGAGGTCATTATGTATCCATTTTGGGAAGTGCCTGTCTGGACATCGGGCATCTTCATCGCCCTCATCGCCACCTTTCACATCCTGCCGTCCCACTTGGCCACCGGTGCGTTCTGGTTCAATGTATTTATTGAGCGCAAGGCATTGAAGGAAAACAGACCCGGGCTTCTGGACTTCATCAAGCGATACACCCTGATGATTCTGATCTTCTGTTTTGTGTACGGCTCCCTTACAGGCGTGGGTATCTGGTTTGCGGCTACGGTGGCCAGCCCTCGCTCCATCTCCGCCCTCATACACAACTATGTCTGGGGCTGGGCTACGGAATGGGTCTTCTTCATTCTGGAGATCGTAACCATCTACATCTACTATTACACACTGGACAAGGTGAGCCCCAAGACTCACATGCGCATCGGCTGGATCTATGCCTGGAGCGCCTGGATCAGCATGATCATCATCACAGGCATTCTGGCCTTTATGCTCTCCTCAGATTCCTGGATTCGCACAGGCGGCTTCTTTGACGGCTTCTTCAATTCCACATACTGGCCGCAGCTCTTTAGCCGCACCGCCTTGATGCTGGGCATAGCCGGATTGTATGCCATCATCTCCGCAAGCGGCATGGAGAATGAAAAGGACAGAAACGATGTGATTCGCTCCGCCTCCATCTGGGGTATGGCAGGCATGGTGTTCGGCGGCATCTTCAGCGCCTGGTTTCTCTACAAAATGCCTGAGGCCGCCAAGGGCCTGGGGCTTTCAGGTGGCCTGCCCTATCTCAAGAACATGCTCTATGCAGCCGTGGTGTGCTATGCACTGGTGTTTCTCTACATGCTCGTAGCCGGGCTTTTAAGGCCTCAATTGGCCGGAAAGACCCTGGGCATTCTCATGCTTGTAGTGCTGTTTTTGGGTATCGGTGCCGGTGAGGGCTTTAGAGAGGGGGTCAGAAGGCCCTACATCATCAGCCAGTTCATGTATGGCAATCAGATCATAGCAGCGGATGTACCTGCCAAGGCCATAAAATCCGAAAAGGAGTTGTTTAAGGATGGTTTTCTTGCCCACATCTACTTCGTGCCCGATGGACTGCGCACCATCACGCCTGAAAATGAAAAGGCAGTGGGCCACATCATCGCCAGGCACCAGTGCGGTAACTGTCACACCTTTGATGCAGATGGCAAAATGCGTGCCCTTTCCGGCCTCTTTACTCGATTGGGCATGACCTCCAAGGACGACATAGCAGGCTGGATGGATGCCATGGAGGGTTATGCCTATATGCCGCCGTTTTTGGGCTCTGAGGAAGAAAAACAGGCAGTTGCGGCCTTTTTGGCCTCAAAAATGCAAAAATAGTAAAGGAGCGAGCTATGGAATTAACCAACTATCTAAATGCCATGAGAGACGCAAGCGGAGTGCCGTTCTATCCAGTGGTGTTTCAATTCTTTCTGGTCTTGACCTTTGCATTGCACATCATGTTTGTAAATTTCCTGCTGGGTGGTGTGGTGGTCTCCATCTGGGCCCGCATCAAGGCCACGCCCAACAGCCTGCGCCTGAGCAAGGCCCTGGCCCGCGGCTCCACCATAAATGCCTCTTTGGCCATGGTGCTGGGTGTGGCGCCTCTGCTCTTTGTGCAGGTGATCTATGACCCATTCTGGTACACAGCCAACTCCATGTCCGCCTACTGGGCCATGGCATTTCTGCTCATTCTGGCCGTGGCCTTTACTGCCTCTTATGTCTTTTATCTCTCGGGAAGTGACAAGGCCCCTGGTGCATCGGGCTGGGCGGTGCTTGCACTTCTTGCCCTTTTGGCCGCAGCAGCGGTGATACACGCCCTGTCAGTGGAGCAGCTCTTGCCCCAGATGTGGAAGACCTGGCTCATATCAGGCCAGGAGGTGAACGCCTCGGGTAAGGGTTTGTATGCCTTTGAGTGGCATCGTTTTCTGCACTTTATTGCCCCTTCCATAGCCATGGCAGGTGTATATCTCATGCTCTATGCCTGGTTTTTTAATGGCAGAAAGGACTACGACAGGGCATATCTTCAGGAGACCGCGACCTTAGGCGCCAACCTGGCCCTGTATGCCACGGCGGCCCAGATTGCCATCGGTCTTTGGTGGCTGTTTTCAGTGCCCATGGAGTTTGCCTTTTATAAAAATCCGTTCTTTTTGGTGGGCGCAGGCATGGGTGCCGCATTCTTTCTCTTTTTGATGACGGCTCGTGCAAATCCCATAAAAAATGCGCCTGTTGCCGCCCTAATCGCCTTTTTGAGCATCTTTTTGATGTCTTATGCCCGTGAGGCCCTGCGCATGACCTATACAGGCAAGGTTGGTTACAACATCTTTGACTACAAGCTCTCTCTGGACTGGGGCAGCACAGTCTTGTTCTTGGGCACATTTGTAATGGGAATCGTTGTCATGTCCTATCCCATTTTGGTGGCGGTACAGGTGGCCAAAAACGGCAAGGAGTCCAACAATGAAGGCCTGGCCAAGTTGGCCACGGCCCTGCCGGTGGTATGGTTTTTGGTGGTGGCCGGCCTGGGCATCGTCATATCCCTTAAAAACGGAACGCTGTTTTAGAGAAACTGAAGATATACTTTAGTCTTTATGGGGCAGGCCTTGTGTCTGCCCCTTTGTGTTGTATATTTGGGCGGTAATGAGTGATATTCTGTTTTTCTCATTCGTAAGCGACGAGGCCGTTAAAAGAGAAAGGCTCAAGGCCAAGGAGCTGCGCAAAAGCCGCTGGTGGCAGGAGAAGTGCGCATCAGGCATCTGCCACTATTGCTGGGAATTGGCAAGCCTTGGGAGGTCTAAAGATGCAGGGCAGCTTTAGGCCTCCCATTTACAGGTTGCCAGTAGTAGGTTAGTAGTTTACTGCATATTTTTCTTGCCGATATTTTTGAAGGTTGATGTAGAGATACTATTGCCAAGAGTTGGCGTAGATATAGTAGGTGACACAATTTGATTAGGCCCAGGCAATGTCACCCAGTTCCAGTGGTCTATCGTCATTTCCGTAAGAGGATCAGCAGGCATATATAATGTTTTACATTTTGGTCTGTATGTTTCTTCTCCTTTTATAGGCACTTCAGCGCCTTCATACACAAATTTGAGTGATTTGCTTGATACAATAGGTTCCTCGCCTTTTAATATTTCTTGTAATATTTCAGACCCCCCAATTCCGT
>Ga0209162_1000280_pt1 | contig 56728 bp, 41 predicted proteins | sample YNPNPMetaG_FD_187121 | JGI IMG/M metagenome (GOLD analysis project Ga0209162, IMG submission 187121) | Anoxygenic and chlorotrophic microbial mat microbial communities from Yellowstone National Park, USA - YNP NP MetaG (SPAdes) (version 2) ...
CCAGGACAACGCAGCCGCGCGCGGCGGGAGTCTGGACCCCCGCTTTCGCGGGGGTGACGATTCGAGGCGTGACGGATCGTCAACGGCGTGAGCGCGCCCCCGTCATTCCCGCGCAAGCGGGAATCCAGGACAACGCAGCCGCGCGCGGCGGGAGTCTGGACCCCCGCTTTCGCGGGGGTGACGGTACGGGGCGTGATGGATCGTCAAGGGCGCCAACGCGGCCCCACCGTCATTCCCGCGCAAGCGGGAATCCAGAACCCGCCCCCGCCCTCCGTCATTCCCACGCGCGGCAAGGCCCGACACAGCCCAGCCCCCGCCCCCTCGTCATTCCCGCGCAAGCGGGAATCCAGGAGCCGCCCCGCCGCCCCGTCATTCCCGCGCAAGCGGGAATCCAGGACAACGCAGCCGCGCGCGGCGGGAGTCTGGACCCCCGCTTTCGCGGGGGTGACGATTCGAGGCGTGACGGATCGTCAACGGCGTGAGCGCGCCCCCGTCATTCCCGCGCAAGCGGGAATCCAAGACAAGGCGGCCCTCCCCGTCATCCCCGCGCGAGGCAAGGCCCGACACAGCCCAGCCCCCCGCCCCCACCGTCATTCCCGCGCAAGCGGGAATCCAGGACAACGCAGCCGCGCGCGGCGGGAGTCTGGACCCCCGCTTTCGCGGGGGTGACGATCCGAGGCGTGATAGGTCGTCAAGGGCGCCAACGCGGCCCCTGCGTCATTCCCGCGCAAGCCGGAATCCAGAACCCGCCCCCGCCCTCCGTCATTCCCGCGCAGGCGGGAATCCAGGACAACGCAGCCGCGCGCGGCGGGAGTCTGGACCCCCGCTTTCGCGGGGGTGACGATACGGGCCGTGATGGGTCGTCGAGGGCGCCAACGCGGCCCCTGCGTCATTCCCGCGCAAGCGGGAATCCAGGAGAGGTCGGCTCGGCCGGGCCGCCCGGCCCTCGACATCTCGCACCATCGCACACGTCCGAACGCACCCTCGCAAATCCGAGGCGGCGAAAACAAGACGGGGTTCACAGGACGCTTACGTTATTCCCACCCTCCGGCCCGGTGCTGATGAGGCCACCGCCACAGCCGCTCTGAATACGGGCCTACAAGCAGTGAACCATGCGGGTTATTCGTCCACGGGCCATTCGGTCGGGCCGGACGCCCCCTCATTCGTCCCGTTGGTGCCGCCGGCGGGTTCGGAACTCTCGGCCGGCGCAGGCGGGGGCAAGGGGTCCCTGGCCGGCGGCCTCTCGGCCCGCGCGGGTCCGGGCGGCGGCTGGGCCTGGGAAGACCTCTGCGCCTGCCCGCGGCCCCGGCCGCGGTCGTGGCCCCGTCGCGAATCCACACGGACGGGCGGTCGAACGGGCGGCAGCGGCGGCGGCACCGATTGCCCGTTGGTCCCCGCGGAGAACTCGACGACGCGGTCGCGGGCATCCCGGCACTCGATGCGGAACTCATCGAGGCCCACGTCCATGCTGCCCTCGATCCGGATGGCTCGCTTGGAGTCCGTTTCGAGCTGCGCGATGGCCGTCCGCTTGCGATTCAGAAGCTCGAACGCGACGGTCGGGTGAAGCGTGACCTGTACCCGCGCGACATGCGGCTGGTGAGCGGCCAGCCGCAGGAGCCGCATGACGTCCAGCACCATGGATTCCGTGGTCTTGATCAGGCCCGCGCCCTTGCAGTGCGGGCAGTCCTGATAGATGCTCCGTTTGATGGAGGGCCGCTGGCGCTGGCGGGTCAGCTCGATGATACCGAACTGGCTCATCCGCAGCATCCGCGCCCGCTCCTTGTGCTTCTTGAGCGCCTCCCGCAGCGCCCGCTCCAGCTCGCGCCGGTGCTTCTCCGAGCGCATATCGATGAAGTCGATGATGATCACGCCGCCCAAGTCGCGCAGCCGGAGCTGCCGGGCGATCTCCTCGGCCGCCTCCATGTTGATCTTGTAGGCCGTCGCCTCGGGGTCCTCCTGCTCGCGATACGTGCCGCTGTTCACGTCGATGGCCACGAGGGCTTCCGTCGTGTCGATCACGAGCGAGCCGCCCGAGGGGAGCTGCACCCGACGCGAGTTGATCTTCTCGATCTCCGCCTCGATCCCGTACTTGTGGAAGAGCGGCTCGGAGCCCTCATACAGCTCGACCACGTCCGCCTTCCGCGGGCTCACGATCGAAATGAAGTCCCGCGCCCTCTGCGCCACGGCCGGATCGTCCACGATGATCTTGTCGAAATCGTTCGTGAACACGTCCCGGATCGTGCGGATGACGAGGTCCGACTCCTGGTACAGTTCCGCCGGCGCCCGCTCGTTCCGGATCCGCTTGGCGACCGACTTCCACAGCCTCATCAGATACTGGAGATCCCGCTGAAGCTCCCGCTTGGTCCGATCCATACCGGCCGTGCGGAGGATGAACCCCATGCCGCTGGGAAGATCGAGCTGATCCAGGATCTCCCGCATCTTCCGCCGTGCCGCGTCGTCCTCGATCTTGCGGCTGACCCCCAGCCGGTTCATCCCCGGCATCATCACGAGGTAGCGACCCGGAAGCGAGATGTACGTCGTGAGCGTCGGCCCCTTGGTGCCGATCCCCTCCTTCGTGATCTGGACGATCACTTCCTGACCCCGGCGCAGACACCGCTGGATCGGCGGGCGTTCCCGACGGGGAGTCTTCCGGCCGACTTCCTCCAGCTCGCCCCGGTTATTGGGGAAGTACTGCGGCTGGAGGTCCGAGATATGCAGGAACCCGTTCTTGCCGAGCCCGAAATCCACGAACGCCGCCTGAATGCTCGGCTCCACGTTCGTCACGCGGCCCTTGTAGATGTTCCCCACGTGCGAGACCGCACTGGCCCGCTCGATGTAGAGCTCTTCCAGCTTGCCGTCATTGAGGATCGCAATCCGACACTCGTCCCCCTCCGCCACATTGACCACCATGAGCTGCTTGGGCTTCTCGCTCCCCTTCGCCGTCGCGGGCGCCTTCACAAGAGCCGCCGCCTCGCCGCCGCTCCCGCCGCTTCCGCCTCCGCGTCGGCGGCGTCCGCGGCGGGATCGCCGGGCGGGCGAGGCCTCCTGCCCCGACTGCGGCTGCTGTTGTTCCGTCGTTTGCGCGTCGTTTTCCTGATTCTCCACTGCGTAGCCTTCCTCAGCATCTTCGGATGTGCAAGGACGGGGGCGGGGACGATGCGCTCTCAAGACCGCGGAGGACTCAGCCCCGCGAGGCGGAAGGTCCGGCCGATCCGCCCTCCGCAGGGCCTGGCGCCGGTGGGGCCGACTCCACGTCGGACCACTCCACCCGGGCCCTCCGAATCCGGTGCGTCAGCTCCCGGCCCGGCAGGCCGAGGGCCTCGAGCACTTCGGAGGGGCGGGCGGTACCCTCCGGACCCACGCGAAGGACCAGGATCAGCCTCCCCCTTTCGACGACCATCGACTCCACGAAGCGGCGGATGTCCACCGCCCGCGTCGTCCCACGCTCGTCGACCCGGCGCTGGACGGTCACGCTCGACCGGCCGAGCCATTCCGCCACAGCCGCTTCGATCGCCGGTCTGCCCTCGACGGGCACCTCGTACCACACTCGCTGCGGCCGCGGGCCCGCGCCGACCTGCACGATTCTCGCCTCGCGCAGCCGGATTCCGGCGGGCACCTGGGCCGCCAGCTCCCGCAGGGCGTCCTCCGGGTCGACCGCCCGCGAGAGAGTCATCACGAGCAGCTCGTCCTCGCTGGCCACCCCGACGGGGCGGGGCAGTGGCAGCGACAGTCGCGGTCGCGGGTTGAACCCGCCCGTGTACTCCACGGGCCAGCCCGCCCGGGCCAGCGCCCGCTCGAAGAGCCGCATCGTGTCCTGATGCGAGATGAACCGCAGGTCGCCGTCAATCGAGTACCGGACAACGATCCTGCATCGCACTACGTTCCTGTCCTTGCAACAATCCCTTGTTGTCTCGAATTCCCTGGTTCGGCCGGCGTCCCGGTGAAGCCGGCCCCGATTCCTCGCGGCCACCGCACCCCCGTGGGTGCGATGCCGTCACGTCCGTCCGATCCCGCCGCGGCCCCCCTTTGTCAGACCGCCTCGGGAATGATCTTCCGCGTCTCGTCCCGCAGGTAGTTGGTCACCTGGCGGTCCGTGTCGAAGCTCAGCGCCTTCCGCGCCACCCGCTCGGCATGCGCGATCGTCGTCGAGCGGATCAGCTTCTTGATCTCCGGGATGTCGGCCGGCGCCATCGAGAAACGCCGCAGACCGATCCCCAGGAGGAACAGCGTGTACATCGGTTCGCCGGCCATCTCGCCGCACAGACTGCACGCCACGTTCGCCCGCTCCGCCGCCCGGATCACATCCCGCAGCATCTTCAGAATCGACGGGTGCGACGCCGTAAACAGCGGAGCGACCCGTTCGTTCGACCGGTCCACGGCCAGCGTATACTGGATCAGGTCGTTCGTCCCGATGCTGATGAACGAGACCTCGCGGACCAGCTCCTTGCACTGGAGCACGGCGGCCGGCGTCTCGATCATGATACCCACCGGGATGTCCTTGCGAAACGGGACGCCCTCCTCCTCGAGGTCCTCCATCGCGTCCGCGAGCGTCATTTTGGCCTGACGCAGCTCCATCAGGCTGGTGATCAGGGGGAACATGATGTGCACGTCGGCCCCCACGGACGTCCGGAGGATGGCCCGCAATTGCGTCTTGAACAGCGGCAGGTTCTGAAGGCAGTAACGGATCGACCGCAGCCCCAGAAACGGATTCCGCTCCGGTTCGGCCCGCCGGCCCTGCGTAAACTTGTCGGCCCCCAGGTCCAGCGTACGGATCACCACGGGCCGGTCCCCCATCGTCTCGATGACCTGCCGGTACGCCCGGCAGTGATCCTCCTCGGTGGGTTCCGTCTCGCTCTGCAGATAGAGGAACTCGGTGCGGTACAGGCCGATCCCCTCGGCTCCTTTCTCCAGACAGGTCTGCGCCTCCGGCGGGAACTCGATGTTCCCGTACAGATGCACCCGCACGTTGTCCTTCGTGATCGCCGGCTTGTCCCGTAGCTCGATCAGCTCGTCGGCGAACAGCCGCAGACGCTCTTCCTCGGCCCGATAGCTCCGCAGCGTCTCCGGCTCCGGGTTGACGATCACGATCCCCTTGGTCCCGTCCACGATCACCGTGTCCCCGCCCGCCACCGCGACGGAGATGTCCTTGAGACCCATCACGGCCGGAATCCCCAGCGACCGCACCACGATGGCCGTATGGGAGGTCAATCCGCCGAAGTCCATGGCCACGCCGCTTACCCGGGTCTTGCCGAGATTGGCGCTCAGGGACGGGCTCAGATCATGGGCCACGAGCACGACGGGCTTGGTCAGGTGCGAGAGATCCTCCCGCTGTTCGCCAAGGATGTTCCGCAGCAGCCGGTTCTCGATGTCCTGGACGTCCCGATAGCGCTCCGCGAAGAACTGGTCCGTCATGTTCCGCCATCGCCGCTGGTACCCCTGCATCACGACGCTCACGGCATACGCGGCGCTGTACTTGCGCTCCTCGATCGTGTCGAGGATCTGCTGGCGGAGCTTGCCGTGCTTGAGCACGCTCACGTGAAAGTCGAAGATCGCCCCGGTGTCCTGGCCGAACTTGCTGGCCATCTCGTCGCGCAGCGCCGCCAGCTCCAGCAGCGAGGTCTCGAAGGCCCGCCGCACGCGCTCCTGCTCGGCGGCGACCTGCTCCGGCTCGATCGACTTGTAGGGAATCCGGTAGTCCTCGGCGTTGAGGACGACGGCGTCCGCGATGGCGACGCCCGGACTGACCGCGATACCCCTCTTGATCTCCATGGGCTATCCGAAACGCACCGGGCTGATCCGGCCCGCGACTACTTCTCCTCCCCGAAGCCGTCCGCGACCAGCCGCGCCAGCGCCTCGGCGGCCTCCTCGGCGTCCTCGCCCACCGCCGTCACCCTCAGAGCCGTGCCCTGGTTGGCCTCGAGCAGCATCATCTCCATCGGACTCTTGCCGTCCACGCACATGTCGCCCTTGCACACCGTCACGGCGCTCCGGAAACGGCTGGCCAGATCGACGAACCGCATCACGGGCCGCGCATGAAGGCCCTGTCGATTCACGATCACCATCTCGCGCTGGACTGTGTGGTTCGCGTTGTCCGTCACCGTCAGGCACCGTCCGGGAACCCCGCACGATCCACTCCCCTCCACCCAACGCCTCCTCTCACCCGGGCGGCATCTCATCCGCCTCGTCCACCAGGGCTGCGATCTCCTCCCGCGTCGAAGCCTGCCGCAGAAACCGCCGCAGATTGTCCCGCTGCAAGTGCTTGAAGATGCTCTCCATGGCCGCCAGGTGATCATCGGGCGCGTCCGGCGACGAAAGCAGCAGTACGACCGTATACACAGGCGCCCGATCCAGCGCCGCAAAGTCCACGCCCGTGCTCGATCGACCGATCGTCGCCACCATCTTCTTCACCGCCGGGTGTTTGACGTGGGGCACGGCCACGCCTTTCCCGAAACCCGTGCTCCCCTGGTTCTCCCGCTGGATGACGGCACGGGCCACGGCGGGCGCATCCTTCGGGTCGAGATAGCCCGCCTCGGCCAGGGCATTGACCAGTTCCTTGATGACGCCGTTACGATCCGTGGATTGCAGCTCCGGGATGACGGCGTCCTTCGCAAAAAAATCCGAAAGCTTCATGATCGTAGGGTCCACTGCGGGACGGCCCGGACACAACGCCACCGACCCCAAGTCGGCGGCACCGGAACTTCACCCCCCGACGGGCTCGGCGCGTCGCAGTCGGGCTGCTCGCGCGGCTCCCCGCGAACCTGTCCTGGCCAGGTCCGTCCCTTAGTCCTATGGCGTATCCGGATGCTTGCGATTGCGGTGCCTGTCCTTGTGCCTGGTCAACTGACGGCTGAGCTTGTCGACGGCCAGGTCCGTGCACGCAAACAGGTCCTCGCCCGACTCCCGGGCGACGAAAATATTCTTGTGCTCAGCGTTGACGATCATCTCCACCTGGTGCTTCTGGGCCGACTCGCGGTCCAGAATCACCTCGATTTCCTGGATCTTGTCGTAGAACTTCAGCAGCTTCGACGCCTTCTTCTCCGCATAGGCCTTCATGTCGTCCGTGATGTCCGCGTGCCGTGCGCTCACGACGATCTGCACCGCGTCACCTCCAGCTCTTCGTCCCAGGGCCCCCGCAACCGGCCTCCAGCCTCTAAGAAGGCCTATCGACGATACCCTCCAAGAGCTCGTTCTACAATTCGGAGGCCCACCCGACCGGGCCATCCGCCCGGGCCAAGCGCGACGGACGTCCCCTCTCCGAGTTCGTCATCCAAACGTTAGCCACGTAGTAGCAAAGAATTAGCGCCACGACGAGGCCACAGGGCCTGTCACTGTAAGCCATCGCGGATTGAAGGTCAATACGGCAAAGGCCCCGTGAGCCACAACGCCGCACCAGATTATTGGCCCTCGGCCTGCCTATCGCTGCGGCGGGCCTTCGGGCCCCACGCTTCCAACCTTCATTCATACGCAGGAACCCTCTGCCGTAGCCCCCATCAGGAGAGGTTCGGCAGGGCCAAAGCCCACCGGCTCTACCATCGGGGATCAACACCCCCCCGCCATGTCCAGAAAATATCCTCCATGAAAAGTTGACCTGATCGCAAGTTTGGTGTATGTTAGGTAGTGGAGAATGGCCCGGTGTTTACAGACCGAACGATGTTGTGTCTCTAAGCTGTTTTTAAAAATAAAGTTATGTCAGCATCATCTGCAAGATACGCCCGGAATCGCCCGCCCAAGGATAACCACTGGATCCGCCGCGAAACCGCAGCGCTCCAACCTTCCCGCAAGTCATTTAAACCTTTGGGGTTGGACGCTCTTCGGGAGCTACTGCGGCAGGTAGCTCGAGCCGGGCGGCAACACTTCGCAAGCCCCCATGTTTCCTCGGGCCTGATCCCACTCGATTCCATGCTTCCAGGCGGCGGGGTTCCGAAGGCAGCACTCACGGAAATCCTGTTCACGGAAGATGGATCCGGGGCCATCGGTCTGGCAGTTTGCTTCGCCCGACATGCTGCTGGGAATTGCGGGAAGGTCATCCTCGTGGAGGGCCGGGATTCCCACGCGCGGCTGTATCCCCCCGCCCTCGTTCAGACCGGTTTGAAGGGCCACCAGATCGTCCTTGTCCGTGCAGCTTCCCGGCGAGACGCAATCTGGGCGTGCGAGCAGTCTCTCCGCTGCACGGGAGTCTCAGCGGTGGTGGCCTGCCACGAAGGGTTGCGATATCTGGACACACGGACCTCGCGAGTGTTCCAGTTGGCCAGCGAAGAGGGCGGCGGGCTTGGATTGCTCGTGCGGCGGGCGGATCTCCCCGGCCTCCGGCACTGGGACCGGACAACCTGCCGTCCCCCGGCGAAAACGGGCGGCCCCGATCAGAGTCCCTCCGCACCTTGTGGTGCTCTCCGACATCCGGCGGACCTCCCGTCCGGACGGGGGGCATTCCTCGCGGCCACGAGTCGGGAGCGGAGCTTCGCGGCGGTAAGGCTCCTGGTCGAACCGTGGCCCAGAGACAAGCCCTCCCCTGCCGCTCCATTGCCAAGGGGCAGTCCACTTACGGCGATGCGAATCTGGATTCTCAGGACGCGAGAAACGACCTTGGCCGAACCCATCCGGGTAGACGTCTTCGATGAGGCGGGTGATGTGTCTACACCTCCCGTTCCTGGCGATCGAGCAAGAGGTTCGCCGGAATGCCTGGCCACCGCATAGGCCCATCGTCCTCACCGAACGGTTCCGCTCCTGTGAGCGGGTCTGGCGGTGTAACGAGGCAGCCCTGCTGGCCGGCATCCGACCGACCATGCCCCTCACCGAAGCGCGGGCGGTGGCTCCGTCGGTGATGGCCGCGCCACACCGGCCTGAGGAGGACCGACGGGTGCTCGATGCTTTGGCGGCATGGGCCGAATGTCTTTCGCCGGTCGTCCAGCCGGACCCGCCGGACTCGCTGCTGGTGGATGTGACCGGCTGCCAGCCGCTTTTCCGGGGCGAATCGAACCTGCTTCGCGTGGCGGTGGAAGGGATCCGGAGGCAGGGGTTTTCCGTCCGCGGAGCCATCGCGGACACCGTCGGGACCGCCTGGGCGGTGGCGCATGAAGGTGACCACGGTCCGATGGTCGTGCCGCCCGGGCAATCGGCCGCCGCCCTTGCCGTGCTTCCGCCGAGGGCCCTGCGGCTCTCGCCGAGGGCCGTTGACATGCTGGATGCCGTCGGGGTGGGAAAGATCGAGACGCTGCTGCATCTGCCGCGGAGCGCCTTGGCAGCACGGCTCGGAGAGGAGGTGGCAAGACGCATCGACCAGGCGCTTGGAACGGTCCCCGAGGTGATCCAGCCGCATCGCCCGCCGGCCGATCCCGTCAGTCGCATCCGTCTGGCCGGTCCTACGGACCGGCTCGAGGTGATCCACGAGGCGATCGACCGGCTGCTGGGATTCTTCTGCGACCAGCTCCGGCGACGGGCAGCCGGGACACGTCGGCTTTCGTGCGCGATGTACCACGAGGATCTTCCGCCCACGAGGATCGAGGTTCGGCTCTCGCGGCCGAGCCGGTCGGCGCGACACCTGGGAGACCTCCTGCGCGGGCGGTTGGAGGCATCGCCGGTTCCGGCACCGGTTTTCGCGATGGCGGTCTGGTGCTCCGGGCCGGAGTCGCTTGACGAAGAGCAGTTGACGCTGTTCGAGGCCGCGACGGGACATCGGAACGAGCAAGCCTTCCACGACCTCCTCGACCGGTTGTCGAACCGGCTCGGGGCCGACGGGGTTGTGCGGCCGGAGTTCGTGGACGATCACCAGCCGGAGCGTGCCTGCCGATATGCTCCCGTACTCGCGACGGAGCCGGCGGAGCGGCGAAGCGACGGAGGAACGAAGGAAGGGAAGAACGACCGGAGGAGCGGGCGAACGGACCCCAGGGCCGGAGGCCCGGGGGGATGGTCTGGCACCCCGGGTTCCCCGCCCGATGTGGCGGGCGGCCCTGGCGAACGTCCCCTTCGCATTCTGTCCCGTCCCGTCGAGGTGCGAGTCATGGTGCTGGTGCCTGATGGGCCGCCGAGCTGGTTCCGGCTGGGGGCTCGCGAGCATGTGATCGTGGAGTCGCTGGGGCCGGAGCGGATCGAGACGGGCTGGTGGCGGGGCGAAGACATCCGGAGAGACTACTACATCGTGACATCGCGGTCGGGGCAGAGGTTCTGGCTGTTCCGGGAGCGATCCGGGGGACGCTGGTTCCTGCACGGAAGTTTTGACTAGGGCAAGCGCAGAGTGACCGGGGGCCCCTCGTGGTCTGAGACAGACTCGACGACGGTCGCTCTTCGGGCGGCACGCGCCCTATGCTGCTTATGCAATACGTTGAGCTTCATTGTCGGAGCAATTTCTCGTTTCTCCAGGGGGCGTCGCATCCGGAAGAGCTGTGCGATCAGGCCGCCGCGCTGGGTTACGCGGGCCTGGCGATCACCGATCACAACAGCCTGGCGGGGGCTGTCCGGATGCATCTGGCCGCCAAGGACCGCCACCTGCGTCTGATCGTCGGGGCAGAAATCGTTCCGGAGGATGCCCCCCCGCTCGTGATGCTCCCCACGGACCGGATCGCGTACGGACGTCTGGCACGACTGATCACCCGCGGTCGGCGGCGCATGCCCAAAGGAGAGTGCCGGATCCTCTTTGAGGACGTGGCGGAACTGGCGGAGGGTTCGATCGGGATCGTGCTGGAAGGCCCATCGGCGTCCCGGAGCGGCGACGGACCCGGCGGCGCTGCGAACCGCAAATCGATCCCCCCGGAGGAGGAGTGGATCGCACGCTATCGCGACGCGTTCGGTGACCGACTGTATCTGGCGGCCGAGTGGCACCGGGAGGAGGATTTTCTCCGGCACGCGCATCGGCTGATGAATCTGTCCGGACGCACGCGCGTACCGCTCGTAGCGGCCAACGACGTTCATTATCACGTTCCGGAACGCCGCCGTCTCCACGACGTGCTGACGTGCATCCGCGAACACTGCACGCTGGCGGCGGCCGGCCGGCGTCTGCGGCCCAATGCCGAGCGGCACCTCCGTCCGCTGGATGAGATCCGGCGGTTGTATGCGGCGTTGCCCGGGGCGATCGAGCGCACGGCGGAGATCGCGGAGCGGTGCCGGTTTTCGCTCGACCAGCTCCGGTACGAATACCCCAGGGAACTCTGCCCGGCCGGCCGGAGGCCGATCCAGTTCCTGCGCGAGCTGACGTGGGCCGGCGCCCGCGAGCGATTCGGAGACGGCCTCTCGACGCGCACGAAGGAGCTGATCGAACATGAACTCCGGCTCATCGAGGAACTGCACTACGAGCCGTTCTTTCTGACCGTCTGGGATCTGGTTCGCTTCGCACGCTCGCGGGGCATCCTCTGTCAGGGGCGCGGGTCGGCGGCCAACTCGGCGGTCTGCTACTGTCTGGGCATCACGGCCGTGGATCCCGAGCGAATCGAGCTGCTCTTCGAGCGATTCGTCAGCCGCGAGCGGAACGAACCGCCGGACATCGACGTGGACTTCGAGCACGAGCGGCGGGAGGAGGTCTTTCAGTACATCTATCGGAAATACGGCCGGGACCGGGCCGGCTTGGCCGCCGAGGTCATCACCTACCGGCCCCGGTCGGCCGTGCGGGACGTGGGCAAGGCCCTGGGTTTTTCGCTGGACCGGGTGGACGTGCTGGCCAAGAACATCGACTGGTGGGATCGCGAGCCCCTTTCGCCGACGACGCTCCGGGAGGCGGGACTGAATCCCGATGACCCTACGGTCCGGTGCCTGGTGGGACTGGTGCGGGAGATTCTCGGGTTCCCCCGGCATCTGTCACAGCATGTCGGCGGTTTCGTGATCACGGAGGGGCCGCTGTGCGAAATGGTTCCCATTCTCAACGGGGCCATGCCCGACCGGACGTTCATCGAATGGGACAAGGACGACATCGATGCCCTGGGCATCCTGAAGGTGGACTGCCTTGCGCTGGGAATGCTGACGTGTCTACAGAAGTGCTTCCGGTTGTTGAGGGATCACGCAGCCGGAGCCGCCCGAACGGGTCCGGAGGGCGATCCGCGGCGCCTCGGCGGAACCGACGAACCGGGCGGCCCCTGCCGGCCGATCGAACATGCCGAAAGGCCCCGTCCTGCTTCGGAACCCCGGGCCAAGGACGCCGCGTCCGATCCGGAGCGTGCGGCGCGGGGCTTGGCCGGGCCGGGAAGGATCGGCGGCGGCGCGGCTTCTCGATCCTCTGATCCCGTGATCCCCGGGTCTCTTCTCGAGATTCCCCCGGAAGACCCCGCCGTATACGAAATGCTCAGCCGGGCCGATTCGATCGGCGTGTTTCAGGTCGAAAGCCGCGCCCAGATGAGCATGCTGCCGCGGCTGCGGCCCCGCTGTTTCTACGATCTCGTGATCGAGGTGGCGATCGTACGGCCCGGGCCCATCCAAGGGGGGATGGTCCATCCGTACCTGCGGCGGCGGAACGGTCAGGAGGCGATCGTCTATCCAAGTCCCGCCATTCAGTCGGTCCTCGGCAAGACGCTCGGCGTACCGCTGTTTCAGGAGCAGGCAATGCGGCTGGCGGTCGTGGCCGCCGGTTTTACGCCCGGCGAAGCGGACCGACTGCGTCGAGCGATGGGGGCCTGGCGACGCCCGGGGATAATCGAGTCGATGCGCGACCGGCTGATCCGCGGGATGCTTGAGCGCGGGCTGCCGCGACAGTACGCCGAGCAGGTGTTCGAGCAGATCCGCGGGTTCGGCGAATACGGTTTTCCCGAGAGCCATGCCGCCTCGTTCGCCCTGCTCGTGTACGCCTCGGCATGGCTCAAGCTGTATTACCCGGCGGCGTTCGCCGCGGCGCTGCTGAATTCGCAGCCGATGGGCTTCTACGCACCGGCCCAGATCGTCGGGGATGCCCGGCAACATGGCGTGGAAGTCCGGGGCATCGACGTGAACCACAGCGGATACGACTGCACGTTGGAGGAGGTCTCCGGGGAGCCGCGAATGGAGAGCGCTTCGAAGGTTCCCGGCTCCGAAGCGACGAGAGAGGAGCGCACACGCGCCAGGAACGGGACCGCGCTGCGGCTGGGCATGCGTCTGATCAGGGGGGTGCCTCAGGAAGAGGCCCGAAGGATCGAGCAGGCCCGAAGAGAGGCACCGTTCCGCACTATCGCCGAGCTGGCCCGCCGGGCCGAGGTAGGACGGGGAACTCTGGCCCGGTTGGCGGGCGCGAACGCCTTCGGATCGCTGGGCCTGGGGCGCAGAGAAGCGCTCTGGGAGATCCTCGCGCTGCACAGGGAAGAGCCGCTGCTGGCCGGTCTGGACCCCGAAGAGTCTCGCCCGAAGATGCCCGATATGTCTCTCGCCGAACAGGTCACACGCGACTACGACACCACGGGCCTGTCGCTCGTTGCGCACCCCATCGGGCTCGTGCGGACTGAGCTCAGGCACCTGAACGTGATGACGGCGGCTGAGGTCCAACAGTGCCGACAGGGCGTTTCTGCACGAGTGGCCGGGCTCGTACTGGTCCGGCAGCGGCCCGGGACGGCGTCAGGGGTCGTGTTCGCGACCTTGGAGGATGAGACGGGAATCACGAACGTGATTCTCCGGCCGAATGTGTACGAGAGGTTCCGGGCGGCTGCGCGGGGATTCGCCTGGGTGGCGGAAGGGCGCGTGGAGAAACAGGGGCAGGTGGTACACCTTCAGGCGCTGCGGATCAGCGATCTGAGCGGGTGGCTGGAGCGAGTGCGGGTGCGTTCGCGCGATTTCCACTGAGCACCACCCTGGGCGTTCCGACCAGCCGGTGCGTTTGCGGCCGTCCGGCCTACCGAACGGTAGGCCATTGTGCCCGCTGCGTTGATGCGAAGCTTGCCCGTAACATCTTACGAATCGGGCACTTGCCGATCGCGCGCCCACAACACGTGGATCCGGCACGGCACATGCACAACGCGCCGTGCACCGTCGAGAGCCTGTCCCCGCAGGCCGGGCGGCACGAGCGCGACGCGCGCGGTTGCGGGAGGCATTCCTCCTCCGGGCCCGCGCAGGACGACCGCGTGCCCTCTGTGTGCCGGTCGGCGGCAGGATATCCGACCGTATGTCGGACATCCTTGGCGGGCGCTGGTTGAACAGGCGAGCCACCGGCCGTGTTGCCGACCGGCACCGGAGGTCCGCCGTCAGGAGGCCACCGGAACGAACCAAGGCTGTTTCGCCGGGCGCGAATCCGTCTGTCATGGCGCGAGACAGCGGATCAGCAGAGGCCGAAGTCCGGGCCATGCCGCGAGGAGCCAATCCAAGAACCGGAAGGTCGGGAATCCGTGAAATGTCACCAGCCGGTTTGCGCGGGCCCACCTGACAGTCGGCTCGACTCGGCCGGAACACGCTGGGCGGCGGGAGCCCCCGCCGACAGGCGCCTGGCGGTCCCGGAGCGATTGCGGGGGACGTGCGCCTCGCGGTGGGTAACCGGACAGTGGCGAGCTTGCGGGGGCACAGCTTGATCTCCCGACGCAGGCGAACGAGTATTGCGGACGCGCCGCGGAATTCGGGCCGGCGTATGAGCCCGGCCGTGTGGCCGGCGTCGGCGCTCGACGGCGTGCGCGCGAACGAGGAGCTGAGATGAACGGACGGTCTTTTCGCCGATTGTGCTGGATGATGGCCCTTGTCTCGGGCAGTCTGCTGGGAACGAGTTGCCTGCCACAGAATTACTTCGCGACGCTGGCCGGGGTGGCGGTGGATACGGTGGTCCTGACGTTGCTATCCACGGCATTGGCCAACGCCGGTGTGGGCGGCTGATCCTCTTCAGGTGAACGATGGCGACAGGAACAGCGGCGGGCCGGCTAACGTGCGCCGGCGTGATGATGTTGGCTTGTGCGAACGCGGCTCGGGCAGCGCCGGCCGATCCGGAGTTTGCGCTTCGCCCGGCCCGAGATGCGCCGGCGGCCCTGGCCCAGGCCGAACCGGCATCTGCGGAACCGTCGGCGTCCGCAGAAGGGGCGACCCGGCCGGTGCCGCGCGAGGCCGTGGAGGAAGCGGCGCCCTATGAGAAGTCGCTGCCGCTGAACTTTGCCATCCGGTATTACCTGATGTCCGACTACGTGTTCCGGGGCGTCAACTTCTCCGAGTACCGTGGCGAAGGCCGGGAGCGGCTGAACCATCAGATCACGACGTCGCTGTCGTACGAAACGAAGGACTTCGGGACGCTGGGGTTCGACACGTTCTTCGAATGGTACGAGGCCCAGAAGAAGCTCAACCCGTTCGGCGGGGGCCAGAACCTTCAGGAGGTCGATTACACCGTCTGGTGGGAGTATGCCCTGGAGCCCGTGGACACGACGGTGCGGCTGGGCTACACGTTCTATACCTTTCCGAACCTGGCCAAGCTGCTGCGGACGACGCAGCGGAGCACGAACGACGACCGGACTTGCGAGTGGTTCATCAGACTCAGCCATAATGACGCGTGGGCCTGGAAGTGGCTGTTCCCCGAGAACGAGGAGGGCGTGCTCAACCCGACGTTCCTGCTGGCCCAGGATGTCGGGACCACCGGCGGCGGCGTGTGGATGGAATTCGGGCTGAGCCACCCCTTCCGGTTCGAGACGATCCCCGACCTGACGGTGACCCCGGGTTATGTGCTGACCGTGGACGGGGCGTATCTGCGGAAGCTCACGAAGATCATCGGGGACCGCAATAACGACACCTGGCGACTTGCGTATCAGCAGTTCGGGCTGGATGTCACGTATGATCTGACCCGCGTGCTGGCGCTGCCCAAGTGGGCCGGGTCCGTTACGCTGTCGGGCCTGCTGTTCTTCAACGATGCTCTGGGCAACGCCGAGGACGAGTACACGATGATCCAGACGCCCGGGCGGATCACCCGCATTCACACGGTTCAGGACGAGTTCTTCGGAGGCATGGCACTGGGCTGGAGCTGGTAGGTCCGCGCCGCCAAGCTCCGATGGGAGAAAACGGGAACGTTCGCGAGTACCCGCGAACCTTCCCGTTTTCCTCGCAATCCACGAAACCACCGTCTAGTAATGATGGTGGAACCCGAAGTGGAAGCCCACGTGCCGCACCGGCGCGGGGTACGCATACACCGGAGCCGGGTGGAAGTGGCGCACCACCACCCGGTGATAGAGCACCGGCGGCGGGGCCACGTAGATCGGGGCCGGAGCCACCACGACGGGCGGCGGGGCCACATATACGGGAGCCGCCACCACCGGAGCCGCGGCCACCACCGGCGTCGGCGCTACGACCGCCGGCGCGGGCGCCGCCTGGACCGCAGGCGCCGTGGCAGGCACCTGCTGCGGGGCCGGGGTTACGACGGGCGCCGGGGCCTGGGCTACGACCACCGTCGGGTGAAGGCTGCGAATCCGGCGAATGGCCTTCCGTGCCTCATCCCGGACGTCGTCCTCCTCGTCATAGACGGCAGCCTGCTCCAACGCGGGCAAGGCGCGGGCGTCGCCAATGCGTCCCAGCTCCTTGGCCGCGTCTTCCCGCTGGTCGTCGTCGCAGTCATACATCAGCTTGTCGATGAGGTACTCGACGGCGTCGCCGGCCGCCACGGCCCGGGCCTGCCACCCGAGGACCAGGCCTGCGGCAACCGCAGCCAGTACGGCAAATCGGCTACGTCTCGTGCTCATCTGCATACCCCCTGTTTGATTCGGGTGAACGTCTACGGCGGCAATCCAGGTGCCGATAGTACCCCGTTACCCGATCCCAATCAATAAGACACCCACGCCGCCTGGAGGTTGGGGGAGCGGTAACCGCTCGGGGGGACCGAACTTGCACGCAAACCGGGTTGTGTACCCTACTTCGGCGCGGTGCGGATATCATGAGCTCCGATATGGCCGGATGCCCTGACGCGCACGAGGACGGCTCGCCCCGCCCCGGCCGGGCCGCGTTTGCGGTCTGGGCCGGGATGATGGCGACGACGGCCATCCTGTATATCGTGACGGCCAATCGCGGCCCGCAGTGGCAGGACAGCGGCTGGCAGCAACTGCGGATCGTAACCGGCCGGCTCGGGTCACCTTTGGGCCTGGCCTTGGCCCACCCCCTCCAGTTCCATCTCGGGCGGCTGGCGATCCTGCTGGGCAAGGGACTCGAGCCGGCGTTCGCGATCACGCTGGTCAGCAGTCTGGCGGCGGCGGTGGCGGTGGCGAACGTGGCCGCCGCCGTGCGGATCGTCACGGGCCGGACAACGGAAGCATGCCTGGCGGGCTGGGCGCTGGCGGTCTCGCATACGTTCTGGCAGCACGCCACCCACACGGAGTCGTATGCGATCACGGCGGCACTGCTGTCGGCGGAGTGGGTGTGCCTGGCGCGATATGCGACCGGGGGCAGCGGACGATGGCTGCTGGCCGTGGCGGCATTCAACGGAGCGGGGATCGCCAACCATAATCTCGCCCTGCTGGCCGCACTCGTGGACGTCGCCGTGCTCGCACTGGCCGTTCGGGAAGGGCGCCTCGGGGTGCGGGGAGCAATCGGGGCGATCGGGTTGTGGGTGGCCGGGACCCTGCCGTATTCCGTGCTCGTGGCCGGCGAAGCCATCCGCAGCGGCGACGTGGGCGCCGCGTTGCACTCGGCTCTGTTCGGACGATACGCTTCCGGCGTACTGAACCTGCGGGTCACCGGGCGGATGGCGGCGCTGGGACTCGGATATGTGGCGTACAACCTCCCGAACCTGACAGGGCCGCTGGCGGCCTGGGGGCTGGCCGGACGGACGAGCGTGCCGCGCCTCGTCAAACGGGTGCTTGCGGCCGAGCTGGCGATCTACGGCGTGTTCGCGGGACGATATGCCATCGTGGATCAGTACACGTTCTTCTTTCCGGTCTACCAGATTCTCGCGGCATGGGCAGGGTTCGGGATGGCGGAGATGTCGGCCCGCTGGTCGCGCGTGCGTCGGCAGGCGGCGCTTGGGCTGGTGGCCGGCAGCATCGCGGTGACGCCGGCCGTGTACCCAGCCGCCGCCCGGACGGCGAGGTCAAGGGGGGCCTTCGCGTCGATGGTGGCCAACAAGCCGTATCGGGACGGATACCGGGCGTTTTTCGTGCCGTGGGGCGTCGGCGAAGATCACCCGAGGCGCCTCAACGCGAAGGCATTCGAGCTGGCCGGGACCGACGGGCTGATCCTGGTGGCCGACTCGATGATCGAACCGGCGATCCGGTACGAGCAGGCGGTGGCGCGTGCTCCCGCATCCGTGGCGATCATCCCGACGGCGGTGCAGCCCGATGGCCAGGTGGCCGAACACATACGAGCGGCGGCAACCCGGTACGTGGCCGAGGGTCGGGCGGTCGTGCTTGTGCCGGTGAACCGCGACCGGCCCGTCGCAGCGATCCCCGGAACCCAGTGGCGTCGGGAGGGGGACCTGTATGTGCTGGTGCCGGGCCGCGTGCAGAGCGGACCTGCCGGCTCCTGAAGAGGCGCACCCGGTCTTCGGGGGAACGGAAGCTCCCGATGACAAAGGAGTTAACGCGAGGCGCCGGGGGCAGCAGACGGGGCGTTGGGCTGGCGGCGGCCCGGAGTCGAACCGGCCGGCGCGGGGGCGTGCGGGGCCGGGCCCGGAGAGAATTGTGGCTCGGCTCTTGACGTCTTGGGGTTTTATGGCTATATTGCCATGAACGCCATGAGTCTCCTCTCGATCAGACAGTACCGGGCGCGGGCGGCCATCGCCAAAGCGCTCGCGCATCCGAGTCGTTTGCTGATGCTCGACGCCCTGCTGGACGGCGAGAAGTGCGTCTGCGAGCTGACGGAGCTGGTCGGCGCGGACCAGTCGACGGTGTCGAAGCACCTGTCGGTGCTCAAACACGCCGGGCTCGTGGAGGATCGCAAGCAGGGGTGCATGACGTATTACCGTGTGAAGTGTCGATGTCTGAACGGGTTCTTCGCGTGCATGGAGAACGTGCTTCAGGCGAACCTGAGGGCCCAGCAGGAGATGGTGGCGCGGCGGTAGCCGCTGATGAGGCGGGTCTGCGGGGGCCTTTTCGGGCGGGACAATTGATGGCGGATTGGCCATGAAGCCAAGGAGCGACGGGACATCCAATGCGTGAAGCCAAGATCTTCGCGGCCCTTCTGGCGGTCTTCCTTGTGGCGTACTACCTGCCGCTGAGCAACCCGAAGGTGGCCGCGGCGGTGCTCGAGTCGTTCAAGCTCCTTCAGTGGTATGCACGCAACCATACCCTGGCGTGCGTCGTGCCGGCCCTGTTCATCGCCGGAGCGATCATCACGTTCCTCTCGCAGGCCTCGGTGATGAAGTACCTGGGGCCGACGGCCAACCGGCCGATCGCCTACGCCGTCGGGGCGGTGTCGGGAACGATCCTGGCGGTCTGCTCATGCAGCGTGCTGCCCATGTTCGCGGGCATCTGGAAGCTCGGCGCCGGGCTGGGGCCGGCCAGCGCGTTCCTGTACTCCGGCCCGGCCATCAACATCCTGGCGATCTTTCTGACGGCGCGGGTGCTCGGGCTGGACATCGGCGTGGCCCGCGCGATCGGAGCTGTAACGTTCGCCATTCTCGTCGGACTGGGCATGGCGACGGTATTCCGCCGGGAAGAGCAGGCCAAGGTGCAGGCGGCCCTGGCCATGCCCGACCCGCCCGCGCCGAAGCGGCGGCTCTGGCAGACGGCGCTGTACATGGGGTGCATGGTCGGGTTCCTGATCTTCAGCGACTGGTTCAACCCGGGCAACGCGATCGTGCACCGGACGGACGGGACCACGATTCGCGGCGTGGTCCTCCAAGAGATGCGCGACGAGGTGATGATCCAGGTGCAGGAGTCGGGAGCCGGCGTGCGAGCGGGAGACCGGCTGACGCTCGCGAAGTCGCAGATCGCCCGGATCGAGGAGGTGGAAAGCTGGGTGATGAAGGTGCATCACATCCGGTGGTATCTGGCGGGCGCCTGCGGGCTGGCGGTAGCGATCATGGCCTGGCGGTGGTACGAGCGCGACGAGCTGCGACAGTGGATGCACAACACATGGGAATTCGCCAAGGTTCTGGTGCCGTTGCTGTTCGGCGGCGTGTTCATCGTGGGTTTCATCAGCGCACTGCTGCCTGAGAAGCAGATCGGACAACTCGTGGGCGACAACGGCCTTCGGTCGAATTTCATCGCATCGGTCATCGGAGCCCTCTTCTACTTCGCAACGCTGACGGAGGTCCCGATCACGCAGGCTCTCATGGAGCACGGGATGGCCCGGGGACCGGTGATCGCGCTGCTGCTGGCCGGTCCGGCGCTGTCCTTGCCGAACATGCTCGTCCTCTGGCGGCTCATGGGGGGGGCCAAGACGACGGTGTTCTGTACTCTGATCGTGGTGATGTCCACGGCGGCCGGGTGCATCCTGGGGCCGCTGCTGTGAACGGGAGGTCGGCGATGGAAGGCAGTTGCTGCGAGCAGCCACAGGGCGAGACGCTGGTTTTCACATGTGCGGGCGCAGCCTACACGGGGCAGCTCGCGAACCGCGCGGGCGTGCAGATGATCCAGCAAGGTGCCGGGCGGCTGTTCTGCATGGCCGCCGTGGCCGCCGGAATCTCCGACAAACTCGAGCGGGCCCGACAGGGGGCAGCGCGGGTGGTGATCGACGGTTGCGAGGACCGGTGCTGCCGCAAGGTGCTGGAGAAGGCGGGGTTGCCGGTGGACGTGCACGTCGTGGTGACGGACCTCGGGATCGAGAAGCAGCCATCCGAGCCGCGACTCGTCCTGGATACCAAGCGGGTAGTCGAACGGGCGATAGAGGCCATCGGGGCGCCGAGGCAGGCCCCGGGTGCGTGAATGGAGGACCCTATGAAGATCGAGATTCTGGGAACCGGATGCCCGAAGTGCCAGACGCTGGCAGCCAACGCCAAGGCGGCGGCGGACAAGCTGGGGTTGTCCTACGAGCTCCGCAAGGTGACCGACCTGAAAGAGATCATGCGTTACGGGGTAATGATGACGCCCGCGCTGGTCGTCGACGGACAGGTCAAGGTGGCCGGCAAGGTGCCCAGCGAAGCGGAGATCACGACGATCCTGACGACGGCGGCCTCCTGAGACCGCCGTGAAGGAAGCGGGCGGGCGCGATGGGCGTAACCGCGTTCGATCACGGGCGCGGCCTGATCGCAGAAGGCCGTACGGCCAGGAGATGAATCATGAGCGGGACGGCGCGAAACGCTCTTGCCGTGCTGGCTGTGCTGGCGGCGGTGCTCGGCGTAGCGGTGTACCGATCGACGAGGGCTCCGTCGGGTGTCGGGGCGACGGCGACCGTTTCCTCGGGCGAACCGAAGGCGAGCGATCCGGTTGCGACCTCCCCGAGCCGGCTGCCCCGACTGGTGGACCTCGGGGCCGGCAAGTGCGTCGCCTGCAAGAAGATGGCTCCGATTCTGGAGGAGCTCAAGAGGGAGTTGGCCGGCCGTCTCGAGGTGGAGTTCATCGACGTATGGGAAAACCCGGGCGCCGCAAACCTCTACCAGATCCGGTTGATTCCGACGCAGATCTTCTATGACGCCACCGGGAAAGAGCTGTTCCGGCACGAAGGTTTCTTCTCCCGGGAGGACATTCTCAAGAAGTGGAAGGAACTGGGCGTGGACCTCGGATAGCGGCGGGCGGCGGCCGAAGACGCGGCGCCTGCCGGGCGGACCGGCCGGGGGGATGTCGGAAACAGTGAAGGAGACGGCCGTCGTGAGTCTCCGGGACAGCACACCCGTGATCGGAACCCTTTGGATAGCGAGCTGGCTGGCATCCGGGGCGGCTGGATCGACGCCTCCTGCTTCCGCGGGCGCGGCCTCAGGCGGGTCGCCAGGCGCCAAGGCGTCGGGGGTATGTCCGCCGTTCAAGCTGCGGGATGAAGCCGGGAACGTCATCGATCCTGTGCACGGGGTGAACGACCGGGTGCCGTACTCGCCCAAGCAAACCTGTGGCGCCTGCCATGACTATGAGAAGATCACGCAGGGGTTTCACTTCACGCAGGGCAGAGGCGAGGCGCCTCCGCAGGAATACGCTGAGCGGTACGCGTGGATCACCGCGCCCGGGAACTACGGCGGGAACTGGTGCTCTCCGGCGCCGCTGTACCGGCAGCTCGCTCCGAAGCGCAACGCGAGCCCGCGGACGATCGACATGACCTCCTTCGAGTTCGTGACGGCCACCTGCGGGAACTGCCATCCCGGAGGAGGGCCGCTGGAATACGACCGCGAGGGGCACCGCTACGACGAATTCATGCGCCGCAACGGTCTGGTGAGCGGGGGCGACAACGGGCTGGACGGGGACTACTACAAGGCCCGGTGGGACGAGACGGGCGTCATCGAGGCCGACTGCCTCCTGTGCCACATGCCGGCCTACGACCACAAGAGACGAAACGAGCAGCTTGCCTGTCTGAACTTCCGATGGGCCGCCACGGAGGGCGCCGGGCTGGGCCGAGTGGAGGGCAAGGTCTCGGCGGGCGAGAAACCGGTAGTAAGGTACGAACGGAGCCGATTCGACGCAGACGGGAACGTGGCCGTGCACTACGTTCCGGAGCCCCGAAACGAGACCTGCCTGACGTGCCATGCGAAGCCGGGATGGAAGAAGCGCGGCGCGTCCTTCTCGGTGCGCACGGATGTCCACATCCGCGCCGGGCTGCGGTGCACGGACTGTCATGCGGCCGGCCTCAAGGCGGCAGACCCCCGCATTCGGGGGCGCGAGGAGCACCAGATCGGCAAGGGCGACGACCCGTCCGGATGGGTTCGTAATGATCTGGACAATACGCTGCGGTCCTGCGAGCAGTGCCACCTCGAAGGGTGGAACAATGCGCCGCGCGCCACGCACGAGTGGCTGCCGCCGCTGCACATGGAAAAGCTGTCGTGTCAGGTCTGCCACATTCCGGCGCGGCCCGTGAAAAGCGCCCTGGTACAGGCCAGCGACGCGTGGAACCCCGGCCCGCGTATCGCACCGCCCGCGAAACAGATCTGGACCTTCTACGATCAGGAGGCCCGCTATTGGAACCACTACGGAGAGCTCGATCTGTTCACGGTACGTGATCAGCCCACCGACCTCACGCGGCCGACGCTGGCCGTGTACAAGGGAAAGATCTTCCCGGTCAACCGCGTGCACAGCATGTGGGTGGGTATTGAGGAGGAAGGGCGGCCGGGGCTCAATCAGCTGTTCATGAAGGACTTCTTCACGATGTGGAAGGAGCACCGGGATAACCCGAGCGCCAATTGGCCGTCCCTGGCGCGCATCACGGATGACAACGCCGATGGGGCGGTCGAGGTGAACCGACCGGAAGAGATCGACGCACTGCTGACGGCGGCGCGGGCCTACCTGGAAAAGACGGGGTTTCCGCTGGAGAGGCGTCGGCTCGTGTGGGTCTGTGACGACCGCGCGTACTACTCGTCCTCCGAGAGTCGCGCCCTTCCCCGGCACGAGTACGAGGCCACCCCCTACGCATCGGTCTACAAGCTGTCTCACGACGTGGCTCCGGCCCGGGCCGCCCTGGGCGCCGGCGGCTGCACGGACTGCCATCGTGTGCGCTCGCCGTTTTTCGATCGTCCGATTCTGGCGTCGGCGTTCGACGCCGCCAACGGGCGGCCGCGCTGGCAGCCGAACCACACGATCCTCGGCAGATCGGCTCTGAGCGTTCGCGTGGGCGGGTTGCGGGAGGAATGGGTGAAGGCGGCTCTCTACGGTCTGCTGGGGCTCGTTCTGGCGGCCCTTGTTGGCCTGCTGATCCGGGAGGCCGCGGTCCGCTGGGGCGGCTGGCCCGGGGGACGGGCACGTGCGCTGGCACTGGCGGTGCCGGCTGGGGCTCTGGCTCTGGGTCTGGCAGCGGGGCGCACGCCGGACCTGATGGAGTACATGACCGTCCGCCGATTCGCGCTGGACGCGAACCACTTCTGGGCGGGCGTGGGCCTTCTGATTCTCTCACTCTGCTTTGCCGTGCGTACGGGAGGGACAAGGCGCGATTGTAGGGGGTCGGGAACGTTGTCGATTCTCCTGTGGGCCGGAATCCTGTTCGCAGCGGCATGCGGCGGGTACATGCTCGTGAAGATGCCCGCATCGGGCGTGCTCGAATGGGCTTCTTACACCGGATTCGATTTCGGTCTGATGTTGCTCGCCGCGCTATGCCTGGCCGCGATGATGCGCGATCTGCTGGTCGTGCCAAAGCCGCCATCGCGGGTCGGAAGCGGCGGATGACGGGAAAACCGCCGTGGGACAATCGCGGGGTGGATCGCGGATCGGCATCCCGGTCCGAGCCGCGGCGGCTGGGGTGGTGGGACGGGCTTGCCCGCGCCGAGCGGCGAATCCCGGTCGTGTTTCTGGCGTTGGCGTCCCTCATGGAGACCGGAAGGGTGGCATCGCATGGAGCTGAGTCTGTGCCCGCGGCGCAGACCCGGCCTGCTCCGGAAACAGGGCAATTGTCCCTGTCGACCCGGCCCTCAACCGGGGGCCCGGACGGTTACTACGTGCGGCCGCGCGCCTGGGGAACGCTGATGGAACCCGAGCCTCCGGACTACGTGCGTGTGTTGAGCCAGGTCGGGATTCCCGCACTGGCGTCTCTGGACTGGCTGGACTTCGGACTGGAGCACAGGACCCGGCTGGAGCGGCGCGACGACGATTTCCGTTACGAGGAGCTGACTCGGGACACGCCGTTTCTGTTGCGGTCCCGCGGGTACGTAGGAATCCGCAAAGCCCTGGATCCGCTGCGCCTGGGGATCGAGTTCCAGGACTCCCGGGTCTTCCACAGCCGATTTCCTGAGAAGCCTACAGACGTCAACGAAGCCGATTTCGTACAGGCATTCGCCGAGTTGTACGTGGAGCGGGCCCTGGCCGGGCGGCCGTTGCAGATTCAGGCGGGTCGCTTCACGCTGGACTATGCGGATCGCCGGCTGGTCAACCGGAACCGGTGGCAGAACGCTATGAATACGTTTGACGGCGTCCGCCTGCGGGCGGGGCGACCGACGGATGACTGGCAGGTGGACGCCTTTGCGACCCAGGTGGTGGACGTACGTCTTCGCCGGTTCGATCGTCCGGACGAGCAGCGATGGTTTTCGGGCGTCGTCGGGGCCTGGCGCCGCTGGTCGCAGGTCATCACGGTGGAGCCGTACTACTTCGTTCTGGACGAAGACGAGATTCAGGACAGGCGTCCGGATCGCGAGATCCACACGGCGGGCCTTCACGGGTATGGGCTCGTGGGCACGAGCGGACTCGATTACGATTTCAGCGCCGCCTTCCAGTTCGGCAAGAACGGATCGGAGCGCCACCGCGCCTTCGCGGCATACGGAGAGCTGGGGTATTCGGTGCGCCATCCGTGGAACCCCCGCGTAGGCGTCTCGACGATGTATGCCACAGGCGACCGCGAGGCGGGGGACTCGCTGAGCGAGCGGTTCGATCGGCTGTTCGTGACCGCCCGTCACTGGTCCACGCTCTCGCTGTTCACCTGGGCGAACGTGATCGGTCCGAAAGTGCGGGCGAGCGTGCGTCCGGCGAAGTGGCTCTCCTGTGACGGCTACTACGGGCTCTACTGGCTGGACGCCCCCGAAGACGCCTGGCCCATGGCGGGCCGTCGGGACGAGAGGGGCGCAAGCGGAACGTTCGTCGGCCAGGAGCTGGACATCCGGCTGGTGTTCAGGGTCAACCCGCGCGTGGACGTGGAGACGGGCTACGCCTGTTTTCTTCCAGGCAGCTTCGCCCGGAGCACAGGCCCGGCGGACGACGCAGATTTCTTCTATGTGCAAACCACAGTACGGCTCTTCGAGTAAGAGGCCCGCCTGCCATCCGGCGGCACGGGGGCGTTGTCCCCGAGCCGGGGGTGGCACGCCCATCCCCTCGGGGCGCGGTGCGCCGGGGCATCACCGCGCTGACTGGGAAACCGGCGGAATGCCGGCGGCGAGACCGGCTTCGCGCCAGGCAGACAAGGACCTGCGGAAACGGGAGGAGGCATGATCGACGAGTTGTTCACCACGCTCACGCACGCGGTAGAAGGCACGCCGGCCATTGCCCTGGCGGCGGCTTTCGCCTGGGGTGTTCTGAGCATTCTGCTGAGTCCCTGCCACCTGGCCAGCATCCCGCTGATCGTGGGGTTCATCGACCAACAGGGGCGGATGAGCACGTGGCGGGCCTTCGGCATATCCACGCTGTTCGCCGTCGGCATTCTGATCACCATCGCGCTGGTCGGCGCGGCAACGGCGGCCATGGGCCGCATCGCGGGGGACGTAGGCCGGTACGGCAACTACGCCGTGGCAACGATCTTCTTTCTGGTCGGTCTGATTCTGCTGGAAGTGATTTCGATGCCGTGGTCGGGGCCGGCGCCGGTCAGCATGCGACGCAAGGGGCTGCTGGCGGCCTTGGTTCTGGGGCTGGTTTTCGGGATCGCCCTGGGGCCCTGCACCTTCGCGTACATGGCGCCGATCCTGGGGGTGGCGTTCAAGGTGGCGACGACGGGCGCTGTGTACGGCGGGGCGCTTCTGCTGGCTTACGGTGTCGGTCACTGCTCGGTGATCGTGGCGGCGGGTACGTTCACGGAGCTGGTGCAGGGGTATCTCAACTGGAACGAGCGGTCCCGAGGGGCGACCATTCTCAGGAAGACGTGCGGCGTTCTGGTGCTGCTCGGCGGGGTATACCTGCTGTACACGGCCCGCTGATCGCGCAGGGAGGTGTTTCGATGGGCCGGCACGAGGCTTGCGCAGCGGGTCCGGGGACGGCCACGGCCTTCCGGCCGCGCGGCCGATGGCTGGGGCCCCTGGCGAGGTTTGCGGGCTGGTGGGCCGGCCTTTTCGGGTTCATCGCGGCCGGAGGCGGATCGGTCTGCCCGTGCTGCGGTTCGACGGCCTGCCCGGTCGCCCCGGCGACGGCGGGGGTTCTGAGCGCTCTGCTGGCGGCGCTCCTGCTGCTGCCGCGAACGATCCACCGGGCGTGGGGCCGTTGCCGCCGGCGGTCTTGACGATGCTGGGCGCGACATGTACACTATTCCTCAGTTGAGCATGTAACGAAGTGGAGCGGACGCGTGCGGCATTTGCTCGCGATTACGAAGGCCCTCAGCGACGCGACGCGCGTGCGTGCGTTGCTGGCGCTGCGGCAGGGCGAGTTGTGTCTGTGTCAGATGATCCGGATGCTGGGCCTGGCGCCGGCCACGGTATCCCGGCACATTGACGTTCTGGTCCGGGCGGGTCTGGTGGAACGACGCAAGGAAGGCCGATGGTGCTTCTTCCGGCTGGCCGGCCCGCGGGCCCCGGTTGAGGTGCGGCGCATCCTCCGGTGGGCGACGGATCTTCTGCGGAATGACAGGGTCATTCGGGACGATGCGCGGAAACTCGATCGGCTGCGCAAGGTAGACCTGAAGCAGATCAGCGCGTGCTACAGGGGTGGATGACGCCGGTTGTGTCCGGCGGGAGGTGAACCATGTCCGCACGCGAGATTCAGGATTCTCTGCCGTATGCCACGCAGAGTGTCTGCCCGGCCTGCGTTCGCGTCATCGAGGGGCAGGTCTTCGAGGAAGAGGGAAAGGTCTTTCTCCATAAGAGGTGTCCGGACCACGGTGAGTTCCGGGACCTGCTGAGCAGCGACGCGGAGTTCTTCCTGCGGTTGCGACGCGCCCATCGGGACTCGCCGGTCCCGGTCGAAGGCCCCCAGGGCCGGGAGGGGCTGGAGTGCCCCATGGCCTGCGGACTGTGCGGGAGCCATGTCTCCTCCCCGGCGATGGTCAACATCGACCTGACGAACCGCTGCAACCTGAGCTGCCCGATCTGCTTCGCCAATGCCAACGCGGCCGGACGCGTGTGCGAACTCACCCTGGACCAGGTGTCGCGCATCCTGGAGCGTGTGGCCGCCCTGCGTCCGTATCCTCCGTCGTGCGTGCAGTTCGCGGGGGGCGAGCCCACGCTCCATCCGCGGTTCATCGAGGCAGTCCGGCGGGCCCGGTCGCTGGGGATCGGATACATCGAGGTGGCATCGAACGGGCTGCGGTTCGCCCGCAGTTTCGAGTTCTGCCAGGCCGCCAGCGAGGCCGGGCTCGGCCAGGTGTATCTCCAGTTCGACGGCGTCACCGACGAAGTCTACCGTCGGTGCCGCGGCCGGCCGCTGATGGAGGTCAAGGAGAAGGCGATCGAGAATATCGCCCGGGCCAACATGCGCACGGTGCTGGTTCCGACGCTCGTGCGGGGCGTGAACGACGATCAGGTCGGGGAGATCATCCGCTTCGCGATCCGGCACCTCGACGAAGTGAGCGCCATCAGTTGGCAGCCGGTGGCCGTCACGGGGCGCATCGACGAAGCCCAGCGAATGGCCATGCGATACACGACGGCGGACCTGGCCCGCGACATCGAGCGGCAGAGCGGCGTGGCGCAGATGCATCGCGACTGGTATCCGTTTTCGGCGGTCCAGCCGTTCATCCGCCTGATGGAAGCGGTCACGGGGCAGCGATACCCCCACTACAGTTGTCACCCCAACTGCGGCTGCGCGACCTATCTCGTCGTCGACAAGAAGACCGGCGTCGCCACGCCGTTGCCGCAGTTCGTGGACATTGACGACATGATGGACCGCATCGACCGGATCGCCGGTCGGATTGAACGGCATCCCTGGGCAACGAGGGTCTCGGTGATGCAGGCGATGCGGTCGCTGAAGAACTATTTCCACGCCGAACGGGCACCGGAGGGGTGGGACTTCGAGGCGTTTGCGGAGTTCATGAGGGGCTTCTTCACGTTCGCCCAGGAGCAGGCGGACAAGGCAACGTACATGGCAGGCCTGCGCCGTCAGCGCTTCGGCACGCTGCTGATGGCATCGATGCATTTCCAGGACGCCTACAACTTTGAACTGAGCCGCGTGCAGCGCTGCGTGGTGCTGTACGGCGCGCCGGACGGCCGCTTATACCCCTTCTGCACCTGGAACAGCGGGCCTTGCCACCGGCGGCGGGTGGAGGAGCAGTTCGCCGGGCCGCGACGGCAAGAGGCGCTCGCGGCCTCGACGACGGCAGCGCCGGAGGCGGACTGGGAGGGCAACGGCAGCCCGGATCCGGAGGGCGTGCTGTCCCTGCCGCGATGATCGACTGCAGGGGCCGGGGGCAGATCCTCCTGCCGGCAAACCCGGGCGGCTCGATGCCCGGCACGAAGAACGATGATTGCCGTGCTGAATCTTTTCGACGTGGTGGCGGGCCGTGAGGCCATGTACGCCGAGTACCTGCGGCGGGTTCGGCCGCTCCTGGAGCGACATGGCGCCAGAGTGCTGTTCTACGGCGCGACGCGTGCCCGTCTTCTGGGGAGCTGCGGTCAGGGCTATTGCGGGATCATCGCCTATGAGACGCACGAGGACCTGTGCCGCTTCTCGCGCGATCCGGAGTTCCTGGAGGTACGCCGGTTGCGCGACGGGGCCACCGCCAACTACGTGATGCTGGTTCTGGAGGGCCTTCCGATGGAAGAGGCCGCCGCGCATCTGGTCGGAGCCGGCACGAGGGATGCTTGCGGGGAGCGCTCCGTGACGACGCCGGCCGGAACGGACGGCCGGCCCGGGCATGCCAACGGCGCGGGGGTGGAAGATGCAGGGTGATCCGCGGGCCCTGTCCGGGCGGCCCGCGACTGGAACCTCGGGCGTGAAGACATACGCGGAGCCTCGGTCATGACGCAGATACCCCATCCGGCCATCGTCGAAGGGGCAGAGCTTCGACGACTCAACCTGTTCGAGCGATATCTGACGCTGTGGGTAGCCATCTGCATGGTCGCCGGTGTGGCCGTCGGCAAGGCGATGCCCGGCATTACCGACGCGCTGCGGCGGTTGGAGTTCGCCGGCGGGAGCCAGATCAACATTCCCATCGCCGTGCTCATCTGGCTGATGATCTACCCGATGATGCTCAAGGTGGACTTCGCTTCCGTACTGGGGGTGCGCAAGCGGCCGAGGGGGCTGCTGATCACGCTGGCGGTCAACTGGCTGGTCAAGCCGTTCAGCATGACCGTGATCGGGTATGTGTTCTTCAAGCGGCTGTTCCTCCCGTGGATCGGCGAGGAACTGGCGGACCAGTACGTGGCGGGCACGATCATTCTGGCGGCGGCGCCCTGCACGGCCATGGTGTTCGTGTGGAGTTACCTGACGCGGGGCGATCCGGCGTACACGCTGGTGCAGGTGTCTGTAAACGATCTGATCATGCTCGTATTGTTCGCCCCGATCGTGAAGTTCCTGGTCAGCGGGGCTTCGTCGCTGAGCGTTCCGTTCATGGTTCTGCTGTACGCGGTGATCTTCTTCATCGTGATTCCCCTGACCGCGGGCGTGATCACGCGGACGGCACTGACGCGGCGCCGCGGAGCGGACTGGTTCGAGCGGGCGTTCCTCCCGCGGTTTCACCCCGTCGCGGTCCTGGCGCTCCTGGCGACGCTCATTCTGATCTTCGCCTTCCAGGCCGACAACATCACGGGGCGGTTCGGCCACGTGATTCTGATCGCCATTCCCCTGGTCATCCAGGTGTATTTCAACTCGTCCCTGACCTACCTGCTGATGAAGGTGTTCGGAGTCGCCCACAACGTGGCGGCCCCCGGGGCGCTGATCGGGGCCAGCAACTTCTTCGAGCTGGCCGTGGCGACGGCGATCGCCCTGTACGGACCCGGCTCGGGTGCCGCCCTGGCCACCGTGGTAGGTGTGCTGGTCGAGGTGCCGGTGATGCTGTCGGTCTGTTCGATATGCAACCGGACGCGGCACTGGTTCGAGGGACCGGCGGCAGTGGCCGCGGGGCAGCCGGTCGCTGAAGCGCGGCGTGTGGGAAGTTGAACATGCCCGTGTATGAGTATGTGTGCCGGGATTGCCGTGAAGGCTTCGAGGTTCGCGCCTCCGTTTCGGAATACCAGAAGGGGCTTGCCGTCCGGTGCCCCAAGTGCGGTTCGGGACGGGTCGGGCGGTCGTGGACCACGGTGAACCTGCTGACGCCGAAGGCCGAGAATCACGCCGGAGGCTGCGGCTGCGGCCCGAGCACATGCTGCGGTTGAGGCCGCACGCCGTGGCGGGTTTCCCCGGGTGCGATCCCGGGGGCCGGTCGTTCGGCGGCGCGCCCTGCCAGTCGGGACATCGCGTAGATCAGCCGGTGGCCGGCCGCATGCGAAACCCGTGGGCCCAAACGCAACCGCCTCAGCGAACAGAAGGGAGACCTATGTCCGAACCCAGTGCCGAGGAGATCCGCCGATTCGTCCGCGCCAAGTATGCCGCCCACTCCACCGGTGGGTCGTCCTGTGGGTGTCAGGCCTCAAGCTGCTGCGGCCCTGCGCCGATCGACGTCGTGGCGGTAGGGCAGCAGCTCGGCTACGGGGCTGAAGACCTGGCCGCTGTACCGGAGCAAGCCAACCTGGGGCTGGGCTGCGGCAACCCCGTGGCGATAGCCTCGCTGCAACCGGGACAGGTCGTCCTGGACCTGGGCTGCGGAGCGGGGCTGGATTGCTTTCTGGCCGCCCGCCGGGTCGGTCCATCGGGGCGAGTGATCGGCGTGGACATGACGCCGGAGATGCTCTCGAAGGCTCGCGAGAGCGCCCGAGAAGGGGGTTACGCGAACGTGGAGTTCCGGCTCGGCGAGATCGAGCATCTGCCGGTCGCGGACGCTTCGGTGGACGTCGCGATCTCCAACTGCGCGATCAATCTCTCGCCGGACAAGCCGCAGGTGTTCCGCGAGGCGTACCGGGTCTTACGGCCGGGGGGACGACTGGCGATCTCGGACGTGGTCGCAAGGGCGGAGCTGCCCGAGGCCATTCGAAGCGACTGGGCCATGATCACCGGATGCGTGGCCGGGGCCGAGCGGATCGACCGGGTGGAGAAGATGATCCGCGAGGCGGGCTTTCAGGACATCCACGTCGTTCCAAGAGACGAGAGCCGCGAGTTCATCCGCCAGTGGGCTCCCGGGCGGAGGGTCGAGGAGTACGTCGTATCGGCCACGATCGAAGCAACCAAACCCGGAACCGCAGGCGGAGTTCAGAGCTTCTCCGCGTGAGCCGCCCCGACCGGATCCTGGCCGGCTCTGCCCGGGTGCGCGACCCGCGGGAAGGGTTGGCGGGGCTCGGAACTCCGGCGGGATCAGATCGGCCGGAATCGCTTCGTCGAGCCGCAGTACGGGCCGGTCGCCGAAAGGACGGTACAGCGGATCCCCCAGGAGCGTAAGCATCCATGAGTTCAGCGGGCTGGTGTAGGCGAAGACTTCCGCCAGGGTGAACCGACCCGTCAGCAAGAGGCCGAAGAACTCCGTCGGCCGCGGGAAGGCATGCAGGTAAGGCTCTTCCACGGGCCCGAGTGTGGCGGCGGCCCCCTCCTCCAGCATCCGCTTGCACCAGCCCTGCTCGGCGCGGCCCTGCAAACTGACGGCCTCGGCGCTGGCGATGTGATAGCCCACGGCCCCGCGGACAAACGTGAAGGCGGGCACGTACTTCCGCAGGCTGTACCAGCCGCAGTACAAGGCAGCCCGCGGCGCCTGTCCGGGCCCGAAGAGTTCCGGCCGGTCATCCAATACCGTCGGCCATGAGGTCCGCTCCTTCAGGAGCGCAGCCAGATCGCGCAGGTCCTGGTCGTAGTTGCCGTAGCTGCCGGCGGTCGGGTCGGCCTGGAGGCCGCGTGCGTCGATGTAGAACACGCCTTGCAGGCCGGATCGCTCGGCCTCGATGGCGTCGTCGATCATTCGACGGACCACGGCGGGACCGGGTCCGTCGAGCCGTGCTCCCATCAGGGTCGGCCGTGCCGGCTCGGGCGCAGACGCATCCGCGCGCCAGGCCCGGCCCGCACGGACCCGCCAGGCCAGCGGATTGGGCTGCCATCGGAAGGGGCTGTACTCCTCCCACCAGAGCAGGGCCAGTTCGCTGTCCAGCGCAGCCGCAGTGTCCCTGCCCAGCAGGGCTTCCCGATCGTCGTGGAGCAGACGAAGCAAACCCAACAAGCCCTGGAGTCGCCGAACGAGTTCGCGGGCCTCGCGCCGGTCGGGAGAATCGGGCGGACTCCTGAGCAGGGCCGCCATCCGCCGCTGTCCCTCTGCGGCTTCGTCGCGGAGCACCTCGAGCCGCCGCAGGGCCAGCGGATGAGCCTGACCCGGACGCGGGCGAATGTGCGCCAGGATGCCGGTCACGCCCTCGACCCGCTCGACGCCACCGATAAGCGCCTGAAGCAGTTCGTGCCGGCGGTCATCGGAGTGCTCCTGCTCGATACGGGTGGCCAGAGCGAGCTTTGCCTGCTCGTATCGATCGGCGACGCGTTTGAGCGCGGCCGCGGTCACGCCCGTCGGACGGCTCGCGGGAGCCGGCGACGCACCGGCGGTCGCCTCCAGCGCTGCGGACTGACGATCAATCCCGTCGCAGAGGTCGGCCAGTTCGCGTTCGATTCGCTCGGCGGTCGCGCGTTCGGTCGGACCGGGCGTGAAAGGTCCGACCCGCAGGGGCACGCCGTAGAAGGTGACCAGACAGCGCACATGATCGGCTATCCCCGCCTCCGCGAGGGCGTGGCGGAGCTGACGACGAACGGAGGCAAGCTCAGTGCGGGGAATCGTCTCCTTCGTGCTCAGGCGCAGGCCGATGAGCCGGTCCGGCGGAACGCCGCGGCGCGCGGCATAGTACTCGGCCAGCTCGCGGGACTCGGGCACGAGCGTGTTGAAGACAAGCGCCAGATCGGTCGGTCGTAGCGGGGCGGACGAGAAGGCCGGGGCAGTCTGCGTCGCGGGGGTCGCGGCCCACAGGCTGCCGGCCAAGGCCATCATGAGACAAGGCATGGCGCGCAGGATATCCGGGAGTCGCCACGAACGCGAAGCAGTTCGACCGGCCGCAGGAGCGCTCGCCTACTTCCGGTCCGGCATGACCGGCTGGGTCCAGGCCACCTCGACCTGCCCCGCAAGCCTGGGGGGTCTGGCGTCGGAGATCACTTTGGCGCGGACGTACAGCTCGTCGCCCCGCAGCGCGTAGCTGACGCGCGTGCCGGCCTGTTCGGCCAGAACCCGGCCGATCCTCGGGCTGAATCGGTCCGCTGCGGGCCGCGGGGGGTCGCCGGCGGGACCGGGGACGCTCGTGCCATAGTCTCTGGTCGTGCCAATGAACTGCGTCCGGTAGGTCACGCCCGGACGGGGTCGAATCTCGATCTCGAACCTCCGGCCGTCGAAGGCGGTCCGCGCGATCTCGACGCCGGTCGTGCAGTTGAAGTCGCCCTCCCGGAGGGCCCGGCAGATGGCGTCGGCGGTGAGCCGGGGGGCGCGTACCATCACCCAGGCCCGTCCCGGGCCCGCCCCATCGCCCTTGAGATTGTGCATGTCATCGGTCCCCGTGCCGTAGAGGGGCGGCTTCTTAAGCTCGGCCAGGCGGCGGGTAAGGACCACGTCCCACATGCGCTCGACGGAGAGATGGTCCTTGTCGCCCTCGTTGCGAACGCCCGGATGTCCGTTGCACAACTCGAACAGGTTCGTCCCCTCCACCGGGGCCAGATCGTCCACAGTGAGGGCCCAGCCGAAGTTCGGGTGGTTGATCTGGACGAGCATGAGCTGCCCCGTCGTCCTCCCCTGGGCAAGGACGGCGTTCACATTGTTCTGGATGGTCTCGGCCACGGTCCGGCCGTGCTGCGGAGGGACGTGTTGCCGAAGGTTGATCCCGTTGAGGTGAACGGGTTTCTTGTCGCAGGCGTCGCTGATCTCGTCACCCCGGATGAGCAGGAACCGGCCGGGTTCCTCGTACCGAGCGCGATACTCCTCCAGAGTCTTGAGACGATACTCAGTCTTCTCGTTCTCTCCGCGTTTGACGACCCAGCCCGGCGGGAAGGCCTTCTCGTACTCAGCGGCCCCTTCGGCTCTCCGTTTGTCGGCTGTGACCCACTTTTCGCCGTCCTAGACGGTCCCATGGTCGGTAACGACGAGGAAGTGGTAGCCGTTCTCCTTGTACCAGGCGGCCACCATCTCCGGCGGATGGGAGCCGTCGCTCCACCACGAATGAGTATGCAGGTTACCCTTGTACCATGGGGAGGCCGGGGGATCGGCAGCCCAGGCGGCGGGCAACCAGACGGCCAAGAGGGCCAGCACTGACAGGATGCGATGGTTGAACATTGGACTCCTCGCGACAACGGGACCGCACGGGCCTGGCTTCACGTCGTGGGGGGGGCGGCTACCCACCGACGCGGCCGGCATGTATAATCCGCATGCGATCAGAGTATCCGCACGGAGGCTCGGATGGGCAAGGAGTGGGTGATCGCGCCCGACTGGCCCGACCGCGAATCGGCGGCCGCGCGGATGGGCGTCTCTCCGCTGATCGCGGGCCTGCTGCACAACCGCGGAATCGACGACCCGGCCGCGGCCCGCCGATTCCTGAACCCGCAGCTTACCGATCTCTATCCGCCCGAGACGATGCCGGGAGCCGTGGAGGCAGCGCAGATCCTGGCGGACGCGGTCCGCGAGCGACAGAGAATCGTCATCTACGGGGACTATGACGTGGATGGAATCGCCGGCACAGCGATACTCTGGCACGTGCTGACGCGGCTCGGGGCGGACGTGGACTATTACGTTCCGCACCGCCTCGAGGAGGGCTACGGGCTGAACCCCGATGCCGTCGCCAGGCTCGCCGCCGAGGGGGCCCAGCTCATCATTACCGTCGATTGCGGCATCACAGCCGTCGAGGCCGCGCAGGTGGCCCGGCGGCGGAACGTCCGGCTGATCGTCACGGATCACCACGCACCCGGACGCCAGTTGCCCGAGGCCGACGCGATCGTCCATCCTCAGGTGGGCGAAGGTTGCCCGGCGCGCGACACGTGCGGGGCGGGGGTGGCATTCAAGGTGGCGTGGGCCCTCGGGCAAAGGGCCAACGGCGGAGCACGAGTGTCGGCGGAGCTGCGGGAGGTGCTGGTCGAGGGCATCGGCCTCGTGGCGCTCGGGACGATCGCGGACGTGGTGCCGCTACTGGACGAGAACCGCATCTTCGCCCGCCACGGACTGGCGGGGCTGAGGGCCTCGAAACTGCCGGGGATCGTGGCGCTGATCGAGTCGGCGAGCCTCCAGAACACCGCGATCGACTCGTATCACGTCGGCTTCGTGCTGGCCCCGCGGCTGAACGCGGCCGGCCGCATGGGGCATGCCCGCCTGGCCGTGGAGCTCCTGACACGAGCCACGGCCGAGCGGGCCCGGGAGATTGCGCTGTACCTGCACGCGCAGAACCAGGCCCGCCAGCAGATCGAGAAGACCATCTTCAAGCGGGCGTGCGACATGGTGCGGGAGGCCCGCATGGATGCCGAGGGATGCCGCGGGATCGTGCTGGCCTCGAAGGACTGGCACGCCGGCGTGATCGGGATCGTGGCGGCGCGGCTGACCGACCGCTTCGGGCGTCCGACGATCCTGATCTCCCTAGAGAACGGCATCGGTCAGGGCAGCGGACGGAGCGTACGTCACTTCGACCTTCACCGGGCGCTGTCGGACTGCGCCGAGCACCTGGCAAGCTTTGGAGGTCACGCGATGGCGGCCGGGTTGAAGATCGAGCCGCATCGCGTGCCCGAGTTCACGCGCGCGTTCATCGAACGGGCCAATCAGGCTCTGACGGCGGCCGATCTGCGACCGGCGCTGCGGCTGGACGCGCGGGTACGGCTGGCGGAGTTGACCGAACCCGTGGTCGAGACCATCCTGGGGCTCGGTCCGTTCGGTGTGGCCAATCCCAGCCCGCGATTCGCGACCGACTGGGTGGAGGTCGTCGGGGCACCGCGCACCGTCGGGAAGGAGGGCGAGCACCTGAGCTTCAACGTGCGGGAGGACGGTTGCACGCGGAGGGCGATCGCCTTCCGGCAGGCCGATCGGGCCGCCCGGCTCGCGGAGGCGCGGAGGTGCCTGCTGGCCTTTGCGCCGATCCTCAGCGAGTTCAACGGGCGGCGGAGCGTGGAGCTCGAGGTGATCGACATGAAGCTGCCGGACGAGGCGTAGTGCGAAAGGGAACTCCCGGAGCCGGCGCCCCCAATCGCGGCCGCAAACGGCCCGGAAGCCGACGGCGTACGGGCGACGGGCGGCGGCCCGTTGTCAGCGACATGAAGAAACGGAGCTTGCGCCGGATGACGCAAGACTACGAGAACCGGCTGTACAACGTGGATTGTGTCGAGGGCCTTGCATCGCTGCCGGCGGGCTGCGTGGACCTGGCCTTCGCCGACCCGCCGTTCAACATCGGCTACGAGTACGACGTCTACGACGACCGCAAGGGATATGACGCCTACCTCCAGTGGACCCGACAATGGATCGGCGGCGTGGTCCGCGTACTCAAGCCGACGGGGACGTTCTGGATCGCCATCGGCGACGAGTACGCGGCCGAAGTCAAGCTGATCGCGCAGAACGACTTCAAGCTGATCTGCCGGAACTGGGTGGTATGGTATTACACGTTCGGCGTGCATTGCCACCGCAAGTTCACCCGCAGCCACGCCCACCTGTTCTATTTCATCCGGGATGCCAGGCGCTTCACGTTCAATGACAAGGCCATCCGGGTGCCTTCGGCCCGGCAACTGGTTTATGCGGATTCGCGGGCCAACCCCGACGGGCGCGTGCCCGACGATACGTGGATTCTGCGGCCGCAGGACCTGCCGACCGGGTTCAATCCGGACGAGGACGTGTGGTATTTCCCCCGGGTGTGCGGCACGTTCAAGCAGCGCGCTCGCTGGCACGGGTGCCAGATGCCCGAGCAGCTCCTGGGGCGGATCATCCGGGCGTGTTCCAACCCGGGCGACCTCGTGCTGGATCCCTTCGCTGGCAGCGGGACGACGCTGGCCGTCGCCAGAAAACTGGGCCGCCGATACGTCGGGTTCGAGCTGTCGGCGACGTACACCAGGAAGGCCGGCGCCCGCCTGGCCCGGACCCGCGAGGGCGACCCGCTCGACGGCCCCGCCGACCCTCTGGTGAGCGCGCCCGCCACGACCCGCAGCCGCGGCCGCCCGAACGGTCGGCCGCCCGCAGCCCGCGGCGCCGCCCAGGACATCTGGCTTTTTTCATGAAGCCGGCGGTTCACACGCACGACCCGCCCGGCCAGCGGGACTGCAATCCCGAGGGGTCGCGCGACAAGGTCGAGGCTCAGCCAGTTCGCCGAAAACGATCGCGGGCGGGCCCACGCTACCTGTACAGCCCGGCGGCGGGGGGCGAGTCGAGCTCGGCCGGCCGTTTCAGGATGTGCCAGCGATCCGCGGGCACATCGGCAAACGCGGCACGGAATCGCTCGGCGTTCGAAGCGGGGCCGCCGACGTCACGAATGACGATCTGGTGAATCTGTCGGGGGTGCCGACGGGCCAGTTCGCCGTACGCCTCCGGGTCCTTCTCGCCGGAATCACCGATCAGGATGAAGCGGCGGCGCGGCAGTTGGCGCAGCATTGCCCCGATTACCTCCAGCTTGTGCTCGAACGGATCGGCGAAGAGATTGCGGAAGCTCCGGTCCTTCGCTCGAAAAGGCCTCAGGTGCCACGTGCCCGGAGGAAAGCCCTGCGCCTCCGCGAAATCAGACAGCGACCGGTAGAGCTGCCACGGGCTGGCGGAGACGTAGTGGAAAGTCGCTTGCCCGCTCCAGCGACCGAACATCTCGCGCATTCCTTCCACGGGGCGGAACGGGCGGACGAAGGTGTTCGCCAGCAGTTCCCGCCGGTCGCCGACGTTGGTCACCTTTACGGTATCGTCAACGTCCGTGATCACCGACAACCCGGCGGGGGCCAGCAGGCACACGCGACCCTCGAACCGGCGGGAATCGCCCGCCGGCAGCACGGCCGAGTAGGTGAGCCAGCGGTCGCGGTCGCCTGCGGTTTGCGGCGGGGTCAGGTGACGCACGGGGATCCTCAGGGTGGCGGCGAAGTGACCGTCCTTTGCCGAAACGCCCGCCAGGTAAACCCGTCCGCCGAGCCGAATGAATAAACTCTTGCCGCCTTCGTTGTCGACGAGGAAGTCCCTCGCGCGCTCGCGGAACACCTCGGCCCGCGCGGAGTCTTCGTCCAGATCGAGGCTCTCCACCAGAACGCGCAGGAGCACGGCCCGGCGGATCGAGTCGACCTCGGGCTCGAAAACCCAGCCGTGAACACGGACGTGCCACGTCCCGCCGGACTCGTCGAGCCAGCCGATCGTCGGAAAGAAGACGACCGTCTCGTCAGACTTGACGTCCGAATGCGTCCCCGCACCGGCCAGGCACAACAGTGTCAGAACCGTGCGCACGCAGCGGGCCGCCTTTCCGCGCCGGCCGACTCGGGGGCCACGCCCACCGCCCTCAGGAGGGCCGCCGCCTTGGCCAGAGTCTCGTCGTATTCGGCGTGCGGGACCGAGTCGGCCACGATGCCTCCGCCGGCGTGAATCTCGGCGTAGTCGGGGCCGATCGTCATGGTGCGGATGGCGACGCTGAACTCAGCCGAGCCATCAAGCCCGATGTAGCCGATGGCCCCGCAGTAGACGCCCCGCGGAACCGGTTCGAGCTCGTCGATGATCTGCATTGCCCGGATCTTGGGGGCGCCGGTAATCGAGCCACCGGGGAACGTGGCACGCAGGAGATCCACCACGGTCAGACCGGACCGCAGCCTCCCGACGACCGTGCCGACCAAGTGGTGCACGGTGGGATGCGATTCCAACGCCCGCGCCTGGAGGACGCGAACGGAACCGTATTCGCACACCCGCCCGAGGTCGTTCCGCTCCAGGTCGATGATCATGGCCAGCTCGGCGCGATCCTTGGGGCTGGCTTCCAGTTCCCGACGCAGGGCCTCGTCCAAGGCCTCGTCCGTCGAGCGTGGGCGAGTGCCCTTGATCGGCCGCGTAAGCACGTCACGCCCGCGCAGCCGAAGGTACAGCTCAGGCGAGGCGCTCACCACGGTCGCCCCGGGAAGATCCAGGTACGCCCCGAACCAGCAGGGATTGTCCTGCCGCAGGCGGAAGAAGATGCGACGGGGGTCATGCTGCCCTGGCACGACGAAGCGCTGGGCGAGGTTCACCTGGAAGATGTCCCCGGCGGCGATATAGTCGATGGCCTTGGCGACAACGCGTTCGTACCGATCGCGGGTGAAGTCCGCTTTTGCTTCAAAGCTGACCGTCCGGGTAAGCGGACGAGGCCCGGCTACCGCTCGATGGAGTCGTTCGCGCCAGCGAGCAATCCGCTCAGCCGCCGGCGGGCGGCAAGAAAGCGGCGAAGAGGACGGCCATTGGACGGCCAAGAGCCGCCACCGATGAGTAAAATGATCGTAAGTCGCGGCAGAATCGAAGAATGCAAACCATGCCTCGGGGACGAGTCGATGGCGACCCGTGCGGTCAGGCAGCTTTTCCAGCCACCGGCCGGCCTCGTAGGACAGGAATCCGATCCAGCCCCCGCAGAACGGTGCCACCCCGGTCGGCTTGACGTGCGGAAGCCCGGCCATTGCCGATTGCAGTCCCGCGAAGGCATCGGGGCTGTGAGCGAGGCTCCAGGCACGGACTTCGACCGGCTCGCACGCCAGTATGCTGAAGCGGCCGAACTCGGGATGGGGCGCACTGCTGTCGAGGACACATGGCTGATCGCAGGCCAGCACGGCGTGAAGGCCATCTTCAAGGCTGGGGCCTTCGAGGGATTCCACAATCAGGTGCGGTTCATCGGACACAGGTGCGTCCCGGCTGCCGGAGGGCAAGTATATCCGCACAGCCCTGCCTTTTCGACCCAGACCATCTATCTTCGCATTGACAAGGGGCCTCGCCCGCGATAACGTACCCACCCAAAGGATGTCGGCTTGCCAACTCCATACTGAAGATCCGTGTTCATAAGAAGGAACGGAGTCATGAACGTTCAGACGCGATGGATCGTGGTGCCCGCGATCGCTTGGGCAGGGATCGTCGGGGCGGTGAGTGTGTGCGCGGCTGCGGACGCCACCCCACCGACGACGCAGCCGGCCGCGGCCGCGTCTTCGGAAGGCGGCTTTCCGTACGTCGGGCGCGTAACCGGTACGAACGTGCGGGTCCGCAGCGGACCCGACGGGAACTACTACCCGGTCTGCAAGCTCGGGACGGGCGACGAGGTGACCGTGCACGAGCAGCAGTACGGCTGGCTGGCGATCTCGCCGCCCTCCGGCGTTTACAGCCTGATCGACAAGCAGTACGTGGACAAGACGGCGGACGGCGTGGGCGTGGTCAACGACGACAACGTCTGGGTCCGCGCCGGCAGCGATATGGACCCGAGCCGGTACGCCAAACAGGTGATGCTCAAGAAGGGCGCCGAAGTGAAGATCTGGGGCGAGACCTCAGACGGCGCGTTCTACAAGATCGCGCCGCCGGAGGGGGCCCGGCTCTGGATCAGCGCCCAGTACGTCTCCAGGGGCTCGGGCAAGACAATCGCGAAAGCCCCAGCCAAGCCGCGCGAGGGCTCGAAGGGCGACAGGCAGCCGACGGCCCCGCCTGCGAACCGACCCAGGCCGCGCGTGACCGTTACGGAAGGGCCGACGACCCAACCGGCCGCCTTCGGGAAGTACACGGCCGAGATCACCGCGATCGATGCGGCCATCAAGCTTGAAAGCCAGAAGCCGCTGGGTGAGCAGAACTACAAGCCCTTCATCGAGCAGCTTCGGCCGATCGCGGAGCAGACGGACGAGCCGGTGGCCCAGATCTACGCGCAGAAACGGATGGAGCAACTCAGCGCCAAGACCGATCTGGTGTCTCTGATCGCCGACGTGGCCGCACTGGCCGGCGACTCAAAGAGGATCCACGATGAGGCGCAGAAGATCCGTGACTCGATCAAGCCTCCGCCGGATGTGGTCGTGGACGGCCGGGTCGAGGCCCGCGGCGAGCTTCGTCCGAGCGAGATCTTCGACGGACGTTCGAAGGCCTACCCGAAACGGTACCGCCTCGTGGATCCCGCCGGCGACAAGACGGTGGCCTACGTGGAGATCCCCCCGGGGTCGGGCATCGGGGTCGAGCCCTATTTCGGGAAGTACGTGGCGGTCCGAGCCAAGGAACGGAAGCTGGCCCGGGGGGTCGTGCAGCCGATCCCGGTGCTCCCCGCACAGGAGATCGTGGAGCTGGATGTCCGCGATTCGCGACCGGGCCTGACCGAGTTGCCGAACACCGACACGGCTTCGGGGAATCCGGTGATCGGGCCCCTCCTGATCGGGCCGACGAGCCGACCGGCTCCCGAACGAACCACACCGCCGACATCGCGCCCGGCTGAGTGAACCGCCCGCAGGCCCGTCGGGGCATGTGCTTTGACAGAACCGGGGCGGCCGCGGACACTGTGCGACATGCGAACCACATCGAGGGTACGGCGACGACTGACGGCGGCCGCACTGGTGTGGAGCGGCGTGCTGCTTCAGGAGGCCGGTACGGGCTGTGAACTCGACCGTGCCGCCGCCGAATTCACAAGCGGGCTGCTGTCTACCGTCGCGACGCGCATGATCGAAGAGTATGTGTCCCAGGCCCTCAATGTGCCGTCCACAAGCAGCCTCACAAGCCTGACCGGGCTGGGCACGTAACGAGCGCGCCGCTCACGCAGGCGGAACGGCGCTCGCATTTACACGCTGCCTCCATAGGTGTGTCAGGGTCGCGTTCCGGCGATCGCCCGATCAATGCGGTGCTGGCCGTGGCAGGACGTACACCGACTCGCCGGCCGGGAACTGATACGGCACGAGGGCGACAGCCGCTCCGGCCCGTGACATGCAAGGCAGAACTCGTTCACTACCGCCGGGCGGAAGAGCACATCGGGCGGGGTCTTGAACGTCTCGTCGGTGGCGTGCGCGTCGCTGCTGCCGTGGCAGTCGGCACAGGAGATGTCCGCCGCGGCGTGGACAACCGAGAACTCCTCTTCGAGGAAGGGAAGGTGACACATGCAGCAGTCGGCGTTCCGCTCGATGGCCGTGCGACGAACGGACCGGTCGGCGGCGGGTGCCGAGCCGGATGAGGCGGGGTGCACAACCCGCGCGACGCCGGCGTCCTCTGGGGCCGGTGGCCGGCGGGAGCAGGCCAGCAACAGGGCCAGAGCCGCCGCCACGGACAACGTCGGGCATGTGGGGAAGGCACCGCGGCTGCCGCCCCCGGAAATGGCCTTGGCCCGCCGTCGGCTCACGCGTGTACCCAATCGGTGAGCCAGCGGTACTGGGGGACCATATGACGGTAGAAAGCCTCCTCGTAGCCGGCCAGCCACTCGCGCTCGCGGGGCGAGAGCGCCGAGCCGCGCTCGTAGGAAGCCTTTACGTTGATATCGAGCTGGTCAGGTGTCTGGACGCCGGGGATAACGCAGGAAATTGGCGACTGGAGGATCTTCTTCAGCACGGCATATGCCCGCGGGTCGCTCTGGCCGGAGACCTCGCTGCTGGGGCGCATCCCGAAGACCATGCCCGCTCCGAACGGCTTGATGCCGATGACGCCGACGTTCTTCCGGGCAGCCAGATCGATCAGTTCGTCGCCGCGGAGTTCGCGGCTCAGGAACAGGCACGGGAAGAGGACGACCGAGAACTGGGGGTAATCGGTGAGCACCCGCCGGAACACCTTGGCGTTGTGGGCCGAGATGCCCAGCCACCGCACCTTGCCCTGTTTGTGGACACGATCGTAGACCGTCACGACCATATCGAGCACTCGGGGACTCACCTCCCACAGGGTATCGGGGCGGTTCTGCCCCGGTCCCCAGGTGGCGCCTACGGGCCGCCACAGGTCGAGGGTCTCGGTGTTGTAGTTGCGGAGCCGGTTTTCGATCTGACGGATCATCCCATCCACCGAGAGGTCCTTTTCGCCGTCGGGTGTGAGCTTCTCCGGCCAGGAGGCGAACCCGATGTGCCAGTGGTCGCGGCGGCCCTGGAGGGCCTTGCCGTACAGCTCGCACTCCTCGACGATGTTCGTGTCCAGGTAGTTGATGCCCAGCTCCGCCGCCCGCTCCAGGACTTTTCGGCGATTCTCGAGGTCACCGCTGCTGTGCCCGCCCAGACCGATTTCCGAAATGCGGATGCCCGTCCTGCCGAGCGTTCGATAGCCCATTCGCGGATTGAAATTCAGGATCTTTGCCGGCCGCGTGGTCGAGCCGGCAGGATTCGCGTCGCCGGCAACGTGCTGCCCGGCCGCCAGGCCCGCGCCCAGGATCGAGCCTGCCGCCGCCCCCGTAGCATGGGCCAGAAACTCCCGGCGTGACTGTTCGCGCGCCATGAGATGCCTTCGGAGGACCGGGGATTGTCGGCCCGCCAGCCCGGGGGCCGTACCCGGTATTCTCATCCGCCGGCGCGATGCGGGTCAAGGTTCCAAGCCGGTACGCGGCCGGATCATGCCACGAGTCGGGCCGGTCCGCGGCCCAGCGGAGTGCGCCGCGCTATAATCCGGCCCCATGGACATCGGGTTTGCTGCACGCGTGTTTTTCCGGTGGGCCCATATCCTGGCGGCGGTGGTGGCGGTGGGCGGAATCGTGTTTCTGCGATTCATCCTTCTCCCCGCCGCACGGCGCGTACTGGATCCGAGGGAGTTCGACCGGCTGCGCGAGGCGACAGTAGCACGCTGGAGGGTCGCAGCTTTCGCATGCATCGGGGTGCTGCTGGTCAGCGGGACGTTCAACTTCCTGGCCGTCTGCGGGCCGAAGGGGCGCGCGAGCGCCGTGTATCACCCGCTCTTCGGTATCAAGGTGGTGCTTGCGGGGGCGGTTTTCGTCATCGCTTCCGGCCTGGTGGGGCGCCATCAGGCGTTCGAGCCCATGCGGCGGAAATCCGGGCGCTGGCTGCTGATCAACGTGATCCTCGCCACGACCGTGATCCTGATTTCGGGCCTGCTGCGGAATCTGCCCGCCCCGTAGAACTCCGTGGAGGCCGAAGCCGCAGACCCGAGCCGTGCCTTCGCGAGGACCGGGCCCGGTCCGCTCGTCACAGGCGATATCACGAGCGGTGCGTGGGGGCGCGCCCTGTCGGCCCGTGGTGTGGACACCATCTGGAGATGGTCCCGAGTCAAGCGGCGGGGCCGGCCGGAGCCGGCCCCGCCGTCGGTTTCGCGTGCCCGTCTTTCCCATCCGGAAGCACCCGGATGCCCTGCTCAATCCTGTCCGCAGGCCGGTGGCCGCGAGGCTCCGTTGAAACACAGCTGGAAGACCGCGAAGTCGTCCACGTCCACGTCTCCGTCGCGGTTTTCATCCATGCACATGCATAGCCGGGCCGGAAGCTGAGTGGACGGTGGGTTCCGCGGACCGTTGAAGCAGCCCTGGAACGCAGCATAATCGTTCAGGTCCACGTCTCCGTCGCCGTCGGCATCCTGGCCGGGATCTCCGCAGTCACAGACATCGCCGACGCCATCCCCGTCGGAATCCTGTTGCTGCGGGTTGGAGTGAAGCCGGCAGTTGTCGCAGATATCGCCGACGCCGTCCTGATCCAGGTCTTCCTGGTGGATATTGCGACCCTCCGGACAGTTGTCCGTCGCATCGGGCCAGCCGTCTGCGTCCTTGTCCGGGGCCACGGTGACCAGCGGGACCATCGCCTCTTCGCCAGAGAGCGGATCGGAGAATCTCACGAACGCCACTGGAAGGAACCAGGTGCCGAACGGGGCGTAGCCCAGGAGGATACGGACCTCGGCGGCCGCACCCTGCTCGGCCTCGAAGATCCGCATCGCAATGTCATCGATCACGTCCTGTCGCGAGCGGAGCTGAAGGCCCGGCGGCAAGCGGAATCGCGGCCAGCGAAGCAGGAGGCGGGCCCGTTCGCCCATGTTGGAGGCCGCCAGACGCGCGAAGGACTCGAACACCGGCAGATCGTTGATCTTCCGGCGGAGCGTTACGAGTTGCTCGCGGTCATAGGGTAGGTTGGGGCCCAGGCCGGTCAGGCCGATGGGCGAGAAGGACTGCCCCTTCACCGTATCCACCTGGATGGCGCCGGCCTCGGCGGCAGGCAGCCCGAGCGTACTCAGGGCGCTGTAAAGCATGGCGGCGGCCTGCGCTTCCGGAATCGCGACAACGGGTGAGATGCCCCAGTGGAACGAACGCGCTGGATTCATGTACCGCAACCGGCCGCGAAGCCGATCGATCTTGATGACCGCCTCGGTGCTGCGGGCCTCGGTGAGCGGTCCGTCGGTCAGCTCCTGAAAAACGCTGCCGTCGCCCATGGCTCTGGCGATGGTCGCCGGATCGATCGACCGCCAGAGATCGGGACCATCCTGAGCGTTGAGGATGGAGCTGTCGAAGGCCGGAAGCAGCGCGCCGATCTGCGCCTTGTAGCGGTCCAGCGACAGGTTCCGCGGCAACGGATCGGGCCCGGGGGGCTCAGTCTGAGCCACGGCCGGCGGGGCCGCGACCATGACAAAGGGAACGAACACGGAAACGAATATGCGTGTCATCATGACGTCCTGCCTCCTTTAGTTCGGCAATGCGGGCTTGTCCTTGGGATCGCAGCCGGCGATGTAAATGACGCCGTGCCAGGTGGGGTTCGTCGGGTCGCTGAAAACGTTATCGTATTCTTCGTTGTCCATGCGGCTCCACAGATTGGCCTCACTGGTGCCCGCCCCTCGCGCTACGGGGCACTGGTCCCAGTTGCCGTCGCCGACGTCGGTGTCGTAGAGGTTGTCGTACCAGGCCTCCGCGATGGAGACGTCGAAGGCGTCGTCGGCGAAGTCTTCGTAGTCGTCGCATCGCCCGCTGGAAATCCACATGATGCCGTGGAACCCGTCGATCTGGTGTACCCCTTTGAACGTGCTTGACCAGTTGGGCCACCAGTCCTCCTGGTCCATGCTGAAGCATGAAGACAGATGCAGGAACTCCAGGTCCGATCCCGCCTCGCCCAGCACAATGTGCCCCTGGTACGTGTCGCAGTTGCCGTCGCCCGACTCGTTGACTCGAACGCGCCCGGTCCAGCGATTGTCGCCGGCGTTTCCGCCGTGCAGGGCCACCATCATGACATCGCAGTCGTCCGCGCGGTCCGTCAGGTAGTCACGACCCCAGGAGACCAGGTCCGGGTCGGTGAAGTCGCTGTCCACGATGTTCCCATTGTGATAGAAGCCGTCCCGGGTCCACGCCTTGGAGCCGTGACCCCACGGCGAGCCGTCGTCGTCCGTGATCTCGTCATACCAGGCGCGGGCCATATCATCCCACGAGTCGCGCTGGCCGCCGTCGCAGCCCGCGTTCCACTTGGAAATCGCCCGCACGACCGCCTCCTTGTGGTCGGCCCGGACGTTCCCTGCCGCAAGGAACCCGCAGACCGCCAGAAGGACGCATCCAGACGTCCACCGGCAATTCATAGGCACCTCCATTCTGAACAAAACCGCTTCTCGGCTACTGGCGAACGAGACAAGCCAAGACCGCCCTTTGCGTGTTGCGACCTTCGCCGCGCTGGGCCGCAGTCGACAATCCGGATTGGCTTATCGCGATGGGGAGATAGTCGCGATCCGGGCTTCTCTCCCGAGGCGCCGTCGCATCCGTTGACTGGGCCGGCCGCACGCTCGGCCCCTGATGACCCAATGCTAGGCACGCGCCAGGACGACGACAACCCGAGCGGCGGTTTTTTTGTTCAGGTGAACAGGATGGCTCAGCGCGGGTAGGGCGAGAAGCGAGTGCGTGAAAGCGGGCACATTCGGCTCTCACGTGCGGCAGCGACGTCCGACGAAAGTACGCGGCCCATGCCGTCGGGCCTCCCCGGTCGCGCCGCCCGCAACCACTTCCGCAGCCGTCTGTCTCTGCACCGCCGGGCGACCACCGTCATCCCTGCCCAATGCGTCGCCCTTTTCCTCTGCGTCACACCAGCCGCTTCCGTCACACGTGCGTCTCCGGAGCTCCACGAAGTCGCACAAGCCTGGATTTCCACTTGCGCGGGAAGGAGGGAGCACGCACGCCAGCCCTCGTGCACACCGGCCGCCCCGCTTCCGCTCTTCAGCGGAGCGAAGGCCCGGGGGCTTCGGTGGTGCGCTGCCGGTTCGGGACCGCTGGCTCAACACGTCCTCGCGGAGGCGACGGGTGGGCCGTGGCCAATGCTGCGAGCAGCCTGTCGCGGACGGATGCCGGGACGATCACGTACCGCACGGCCGCGTTGATTGGAACGACCGTATCCGCGCCGGATCGACAGCCCGGCACACGCCCGCCGAAGAGGTCGTGCACGGCCGCATCCGCTCCGAGGCCCGCCAGTGTAAGGCTCTGCACGCTCCATCCGTGGGGGCGCCACAGGGCCGCGACGATCCGGCCGGCCTGCCGCTCGAAAACGACCGCTCGCGCATCGCCCCCCAGGTCATGCCACGCGATAGGGACAGCATCGTTGAGCAGCGACGTCATCCAGTCCCAGGCGGCCAGGACCGGCCGCGGGGCGTGGTCGTATTCGCAGAAGGAATCGGTCCGGACCCTCAGTCGCGTGTCCGCAGGTCCCAGGACGCAGACCTCTGCGGCGGCATAATCCACCCCATACGCCGCCCGAATCAGCATCGAACGAACAAGCCGGGACGCGCTCTCCACCGGGTCGATCGGAGACGGCACCCGCGCGGCAAGTCCCCTGACGGCCCCCACCTCGATCGGCTGAGGGTAGGCAGAGCCGCACGTGGCAGGCACGCGCAGGTCCCACACCGCCGGCCCCGTACTGCCCGCGACGATCCGGGATACCACTTCCAGCGAGGACTCGACGTCCTCGGGCAACCCGTCGGCGTGGCCGAGCTGGATCGCCACTCCGTCGGCCATGGCGTGGCCGGGCAGCGCAGGCGGCGCGGCCCGGGTCGCGGGGGCACTCGCCGGGGCCGTGCTCACGGCCCCCGAGACGGACGGCAGCAGGGCCGGCACCACCACAGCGGGTGGCGAGCGGGACAGGCCCAGCCACCTCCGCATGTCCCCTGACGCGCCGGCGGACTGCGCCCGGTCGAAGTCCCGCAGACCAGCGCCTTCCATGTAGAGGGCTGCCACATGAGCACGGGTTTCGTTCAACCACGTCTCGAATACGTTCCGGCGCGCGGCCGGCTGCCAGGGCAGACCCGTCAGACCCACGAGCAGACTCAGATCCTGGCCGCAGGCGTATTCTGTTGCGGCGTTCCAGGCACGAACGCTCTCGGGGCGTATGGAACCTGCGGCAGCGACCCACCGCATGTCCAGCGGAACGACCACCCAGCCGGACCCGATCTGGGCCGTTCGGGCCGAGAGTCGTCCGGCGTCGGCATGCAGACCGAACCACCCCGCTCGAGGCACAGGATCGGTCAGGTCGATGACGCCGAACGCCTGCTCGTCCTGGGCGACGATGTTCGATCCGATCGCGTCGGACCAGACCGTCATCTTGGCCCGGTAGGAACCCCGCGGGAGAGTCAGAGTAATGGGGTCTTCCCATACTCCGCGGGGTTCAACTGTCGGCCGCGACGTCTTCGTCCAGACGGGCCGATCGAAGCCGTCCACGACGTCCATGGCCACTGTGCCGCTCCAGGCCGTGTCCGCGTAGTTGACCAGCCGCGCGGTCAGGGCGGCCGGTTCTCCCTCTTGAAGCAACTCGCCCACGTCCGACGGATCCATCGCCGGCCCGAAAAGGCCCGCCTCCAGCCCTGAGGCCGGCAAGTAGCGATCGCATCGCTGAGCGCCGAACGTCACCCCATCCAGCCAGAAATCGACCCGCTCGTCAGGACCGAGGGCACTGAGCCGAAAGACCAGCTCGGCCCTCGCGGGCACGCAAGCGGAGAGCACCTGGGCGGGGGTCAGGAATATATGGCTGTGACGGCCCCAGTCCGTCCCGACACGGAACGACTGCGTACGCGGGGGCAGGTCCCCGATCCGCCACTCGACGCGGAGATCGACCGGCGAAGTGGCCTTGGCGTGAAAAGCGACATGGTACCTGTCGGCGGCTTGCTCGTTCTCGTTGCGCGAAAGGTCGAAGGGTCCGAGCGTCACCCCCGCCGGCGCGCCCCAGGCAGGTATCCGAAGTGACGTGGATCCCTCGACGGCGTCATCATCAAACCACCAGCCTTGAGGAGCCACATAGACGCCGCGGCCCGGCCAGTGGCGAGCGGACCAGACCACGAAGCCTCGCGGGCCGACCTCGAAACTCCCGTTGGCCAGCAGGTTCTCCGAGGCACGGACCGTGCTGGCGGCTGTGCGCCCGTCGCCCGGCGGAAGATGCAGCCAGGCAATCCGGCCGCCGGGGACCGTCCGGACCGCAAGTTCGTCGAACCCACATGGCCCGCTTGTGTTCTCATGAGCGAGCTGCAACCGCACCGACGTGACAGCCTGGTCGAAGTATGTCAGGAACTCGAACGTCTCCCAGTCGGGCGAGGCCCGCGCGGGCAATGACGCGGAGACCGTGCTGGGCGCTGCGCCGCCCGTCCCCTCCACGACCCAGCGGACCTGCGGCAACCCCAGGTGACGCGCCCGGGCGGAGCTCCAGACCCGTGTGAGCACCTGAACGAGCACAACCCGCCCCCGGATCCGCTCGGCCGGCAGTCGCGTTTCGATTCCGTGAGCGCCCGGAGACACCGGGGCGCCCAGTTCCAGCCAACGCCCGCGTTCTGCGTCCGATCGGATTTCGATGATCGGCCGTCCGATGACGGTCCACGGAGCCGGGGAATCGGGATCGAACGCCTCGAACGACTCGTTGAAAAGATCCGCAGGGGCCGTGGAGGTCATCGCCGGATCGACGTGCCGGGCCCGCAGGTAGCTGCCCATGCGTCCGAATCGCGGGTCCCAACGATCTGCCGGTGCGTAGCCGGGCTCGGTCGCTTCGGGTGCGATCACCAGCCCGCCCCCGCGGTGCACCGCGGGCGTCGGGCCCACCGGCGGCGCCGCGCACCCCAACCACAAGGCAACCCAGGCGCCGAGGGCGGCTGGTGCAACGCATCGGGCCGGCCACCGGTGCACATCGGGATCGTTCGCCCACACGTCAGCTCGTCACTCCAAAGCGGTCCCCGGCGATTGACATCTCGCCTGCGGCCGGGCGATGGGCGGACTTGTACCGCAAGCCCCGCCTCCGTGGAAGTACGCGGGGCCGGCCTTCGCGCCGGCGGGGGTTTCCTGTAGATTCCGGCGACCAGTCGCCGGTGCACGCGATCGGGCGCGGGTACCGGCGTCGGCCGGCAAGGCAGGATGCGGCCCGCCGACCGGCACGGGAAAGCACAGAGACCACATGACGAACCCTAATCGATTCGCAGCGGCGATTGTCCTTGGGGCGCTGGTACACACCGCAAGCGGTCAGAAGCCCCTCCTGGTCCCCACGCCTAAGGAGGTCCGTTGGCGGGACGGTCCGGCCGTCGATCTCCTGCCGGGGCAGGTGGCCATCGTGCTCGGCGAGTCCGCCGGCCCGGTCGCCACAACGGCGGCCGACCTGCTGAAACGCCAGGTCGCCCGCCGATTCGGCCGGGACTGGCCGATCATCAGGGAATCGGGGGGCGACGGGCAACCCTCCGTGGCCGTGCTTCTCGGGGAGCGACGCGAGCACAAGTGGCTCGACCGCCTATGCCGTGAAAGGACGATCGCGCTGTCGTCGAGCGAGCCCGGCCACGACGGGTACATCATCGAGATCGTGCACGATGGCGATCGGACGCTGGTCATCGTCGGCGGCAGCGATGCCCGAGGCGTGCTCTACGGGCAGGACACCCTGTTTGAACTCCTCGCGATGCGAGAGGGGCGGCTCCAGCTGATACCGGCTTCGATCCGCGACCGGCCCACTGTCCCGTGGCGGGGACGGCCGCAGACCGCGGTGGCGCACCACCTCCAGCCCGGGATGATGGATACGTACGCCATCGCGCGGATGAACTTCATCGACCTTCGCGCGGGGACTTACGCCTACGACGCCGACCACAAGCTGACCGACCGGGAACAGGAGGAGATCGCCGCCGTCATCGGCGAGGCGCACAAGCGCGGCATCGTCGTATTCGCGACCGTCAACTGCGGCGTACCCGCCTCCGCGCACGAGAAGGTCTTGGCCCTGTTCGAACGGTTCATTGCGATGGGCGCAGACGGGATATGGCTGTCCTTCGACGACAAGGGCCCGGGTGAAAACCCGGAAGGTCTGGTCTTCGACGCCCTTCAGATGGCCCGACGACATGGAATCTGCGGTGAGCGGATCGCCATCACTCCACCCAAAGGCTCCTACCAGACGATCCAGACCCCCTTCAACCGCAAGATCATGAATGTCAGCGGGATGGAGCAGGCCCTCTGGTTCTTTACCCGCCTGCCTTCAGCCGAGACCGCCGAGCAGGCCCGCAGCATCGGCCTCAAGACGCTTCCTGCATGGTGGCACAACTGGCCGCGCCCGCGCTCCGGGCTGACTCACATCGAGGGTGCCAGCACCCTAGCTTCAGGCCGCCGCGCGTACATCGAGCTGCCCTCGATCGCCGTCGGTTGGCACGAGCCCACGTACGAGGAGCTGGCCGACGGCGGCCGATACTGCCAGGCCGCAATGCCCTGGGGCGGCAACGCGTGGGACCCGTACTACGTGGTACCGGTCGTCGGCTGGTGGGGCTGGTCACCCGAGAACCCGAACTGGGAAGGGCAACGAGCCCGCATCTACAGAATCGTCTTTGGCGACTCGGCCGTAGAGCTGGCAAGGGAGTTCGACAACCTGCTCGTGCCTCTCAAGAAGCTCTACGTCTATCCGGGTTCGGCCAGCGAATGGAAGCCGATCGTTCCCCCGCACCTCAAGGACCCTGCCCAACGGGATACGGCCCTGGCGCTGATCGAGAAGCTCGAAGCCCTGCTCGGCCGGATACGCGACAAGGCGGTGACCGCGACGTCGCTGGAGGAAGCCCGCCTTCGATCCTCGCTGCTGGAGCCGATGCAGGCCGAGATCGCCACCGCTCGCGCCGCTGCCACCCTGGCCTACCCGGAGTACTGGTGGGACGGACATCAGAGACAGCTCTTGGAGGCCCTCTACGCGGGGAACATGGAACGGGCCGACGCACTCGCGGTCGCCGTCCGCCAGCGAGTCATTGCCGAGGCCGAACGGGTCGGCCAGGCGATGGCCCATCTGAGCCCCGCCGGGGCGTACGTGGACTGGTGGCGGGCCCGGGCGAACCTGGATGCAGCCGGTTGGAAGTCGATGATCCAGGCGCGCCGGAAGATCCTCAACGCCCGCGTGTGGGAGTACGGATTCTACTCCGTGCTGCTGTCGGACCTGCTCAAAGACATTGAGAACCCGCCCGTCTGGTGGGGTCGGGGCCGAACCGACCGGCAGATCCGGATCGTGAGTACCGCGTTGCCCGAGCTCCGGGAGCAGTTCCGCGGCGACTGGATCGGCGGGATTGCCGACAAAGTCCGCCACGCCGCCGTTTTCACCATCGACCGCCGAAGCACCTGCAATGCGGGAGACTACAGTGAGCTGCCCGTACGTTTGCCCCTGGGTGGCGATCGCCGGCGTCTGGGGCTTCTGGTATTCATGAACCGCAGCACGAAGGACGCCTTCGGCCTCGAGGAAACCAGGGGCCGATGGATGGGCCACGCGGCCGTCCAGTTGCTCCGGGGCGAACAGGTGCTCTGGACCGGAGACGTCGGCCTGCCGCGGGAGGGCCGGCCGTGGGATCTCGTGCGGCTCCCGCCCATCCCGGAGGACCACCCCGCGGAGCTGTCGCTCCGGCTCCGGGCGGTCTGCCTGAAGGACTCCGATGGAATGCAGGCCATCGTCTTCGTCGGACCGATCCGGCTGGTGGAGCTGCCGGAATGAATCCGGAGGATCGTAGCGTGCTCCGCGGGGCAAACAGCGGGACGATCCGGGTATCCCCCGCGACACGGCTTGCCGGTCGGTTCGCCCGCGGACCGGCCGGCCATGCCGGCGGCTGATGGAATGCACCCCCGGCGCGCCGGGGGCGGGGCTTTCGTCGTTCATCCTTGCGGGACCTTCGTTCCGATGACCACGATCCGATTCGCTCTCGTGCTGGCCCTCGCCCTTTTCGTGTGGCTGCTGCCGTCGAGCGTCGGGCGTACGGCGTTCGTGCCGTTCGATATCCTGTGGCAATACCCGCCGCATACCCCGCCGGCCGGGCAAGGACCGCCGCACAACCACCTCATCGGCGACATGCTGTACGAGAACTACATGTGGAAGGTGCTCCTGCGGCGGGCCGTGGCCGAGGGCCAGTGGCCGCTGTGGAACCCGCATTCGTTCTGCGGGCATCCTATCTACGCCACCGGACAGGCCTCGACGTTCTACCCGCTCAACGCCATCTTTGCGATCCTTCCGCTGCCGCATGCGTTCGTGGTGTTCACAGGGTTGCACCTGTGGCTGGCCGGCGTTCTGACCTTCGTGTTCCTGCGGCGGATCGGCGTGAGCGGGTTCGGCGCGGCCGTCGGCGGACTGAGCTTCGCATTCTGCGGCTTTTTCGCCATGCGGCTGATCTGGCCGATGCTGCTCGGCTCGGCGATCTGGCTTCCGCTGATGCTCCTGTGCCTGCTCGGGCTGGCGGGTTCGTCAGATCCGCGGCGGAGTGCCCTCATCATCGCGGCGGGCGCCGCGGTCTTTGCCCTGCCGCTTCTGGCCGGGTTCTTCGAAATCGCGTTCTACGCGTACTTCGCCGCAGGCCTGTACACGCTGGCTCTGTCCTGGCGCGTCCTGCGTGAGAGGCGGTTGGCGGGGCTGGTGTGGTTCTGGGCCCAGACCCTGGCGATCGTCGCCGTGGCCGTGATGCTGGCCGGCCCTCAGTTGCTTCCGTTCCTTGAGGTCAAAGACCGCAACATCCGCGCCGCCCAGGCGGACTACGAGAAAACCGTCGCACGGGCTCTGCGGGCCGAGCATGTTCTGGAACTGCTCGTCCCGGATATCTTCGGCAACCCGGCCCGACACGAAAGGTTCGACCTCCGCGAACGTCGCCTGGTGCCGATCGAAGGCCGGACGAATCATTACTTTTTCGGAGACAAGGACTATTCCGAGAACGGCCACTACATCGGCCTGCTGCCGTTCTTCCTGGCGATGCTCAGCCCGGGCGTCCGCGGGCGCCATCGCGCGTTCCTGGCGGTGCTACTCGTACTGTCCGTTCTTCTGGCCTTCGGGGCGCCGATCTACAAGGTCTTCTACTACACGGTGCCGGGTTTCAAACAGGTGCGCACGCCCTTCCGATGGTTTTTCACCGCTACCTTCGCGGTTGCGTGCCTCGCGGGGATCGGCGCCGAGTACTGGCAGGGACGATGGCGAGTCCCCTCCACGCGCACAGGCCGTGCGATCGCCGTCCTCCTGATCGTCGCGCCGCTGTTCCTGCTGGTCAGCCTGCTCGCGCTGCTGGCATGGCCCGAGCCGGCCCAACGTTTGGCCGCCGCCGCGATGGGCGCCGTGGCCCGACTGAACCAGTTTGCCGACCCGTGGCGACTGGCCGGTTACATGTGGGCTCAGTTCACCCGATCCGCCCTGTGGCTCTGGCTGGCCGCGAGCATCGTCGCGCTGCCGTTTCTGCGTCGGTGGAGCGCCCGGGTGGCGGCCTTCGCCTCGGGCGCGTGTCTGATCGTGCTCGTAAGTGACGCGGGCCTGGCCAATCGGCCGTTCATGACTCATGCCGACCCGAAGTGGGTCGACCGGGTGCCGCCGGCCGTGGAGTACCTGCGCGGCGACCCGGAGATCTTCCGCATCGGCCGCTACGGCCAGGAATACGTGCTCTATCCCAACCTCCCCGTTCTTTACGGGATGCACGACACGGGCGGATACGACTCGGTGATCCTGTCGGACTACGCCCGTTACCTCGAGGCGATCGAGCCGCAACGGCGGCTCTTCTACAACCTGGTCACCAGCTTCGATCGCAAGGCGTCGCTCGATTCGCCGCTTTTCTCGCTGCTCAATGTGCGATACCTGCTCAGCCGGGAACGGCTCGACCACCCGGACTGGGAAGGGGTCTTCGACGACGGAACGACCCGCATTTACCGCAACCGTCGTGAACGGCCGCGGGCCTTTGTGGTACACGATGTGCGGACCGCCCGCTCGCTGGACGACGCCCTCGAGCAGATCCGCTCCCCGTCGCTCGACCTGAGCACGACCGCAATCGTCTACGAAGAGGAAAAGAAGAACCTGCCGGAGCTGGAATCCCGGCCTCCGGCCTCCGGGCGGCCGGCCGCATCCGCAACCATTACCGGGTACCGCGCTGCGCGTGTGGACCTGGATGTGACGAGCGGGGCCCCCGGGCTGCTCGTTCTGTGCGACATGATGTACCCCGGGTGGCGGGCCTTTGTGAACGACCGGCCGGCGGCTATTCTGAAAGTCAACGGGATATTCCGGGGCGTGGCCGTTCCGGAGGGGCGGTCCAGAGTGTCCTTCCGCTTCGAGCCGCAGGCCTTTCGGACGGGGTCGTGGATGGCCGCCGCCGGGCTCCTGCTGGTGCTCGGCCTGCCGGCGGGAGCGTGTCTGAGGCCGAGAAAACGTATCACCGCGGCGCTGGGAGCGACCGAGCAGACGCCCGGGCACGGATGCGAATGAACGCGAATCGTTCGAACAGTCAGCTGGAGCCAGCGGGCCGGGCCCCCGGGTACGCGGCGATCGAAGACGGCGCGGTTCCGCCTCCACTGCCCGCCGGGGCCGGGGAGTTCCGCCTGTCCATTGTGGTTCCGGCGTACAACGAGGAGAGCCACATCGGACCGACTCTGTCGGAGTTGCTCCGCTTCGCCCGGGACCGCTTCGGCACCGCTGAGATCATCGTGGTGGACGATGGTTCCACGGATCGCACCGCCCCGATCGTCCAGGAGGTTGCCGGAGGTCGCGACGGGAACATCCCGCGCGTAGCGGTCCTGAGCCACACGCGAAATCTCGGCAAGGGAGCCGCCGTCCGCACAGGGGTGCTGGCCGCGTCGGGCGACATCGTGCTCTTCACGGACGCGGACCTGTCCGCGCCGATCGACGAGGCCGCTCTTCTGATCGAGCCGATCCTGCGGGACGAGTGTGACATCGCCATCGGATCGAGGGCCCTGGATCGACGCCTGATCGGCGTGCGGCAGAGTCGATTCCGCGAAATGGCCGGGCGGGTCTTCAACTGGCTCGTGCGCATGTGTACGCGGCTGACCATCCGCGACACCCAGTGCGGATTCAAGGCGTTTCGGCGTTCGGTCATGGAGCCGGTCTTCCGGGCTGCGCGGGTCGAGGGATTCGCC
>Ga0209162_1000281_pt1 | contig 56719 bp, 46 predicted proteins | sample YNPNPMetaG_FD_187121 | JGI IMG/M metagenome (GOLD analysis project Ga0209162, IMG submission 187121) | Anoxygenic and chlorotrophic microbial mat microbial communities from Yellowstone National Park, USA - YNP NP MetaG (SPAdes) (version 2) ...
GTCGAAAATTGAGCGGCGACATTTGATAAATGCCTTTCGGTTGATTACAATGACATTTGATACAATATAACTGAAATATTCCCAAATGTCCAGCTCAAAAATTTATCAACTAATTTTTAGAAGAACCTATTTAACTAATTTCATAGTGCGTTTCGATATGGGTATAAGTCCGGAAAGTACAAGAATTTTCTTTAATTTTGGTCACGTGTTTTAATCTGATTTTACTGGCACATTTTATGGCAGGGATGTAACAATGGAACTTTCAGGTAAAACAGTTGTTTTGACTGGTGCTTCAAGAGGCATTGGTCAGTCGTTAGCCAGAGAGTTGGCTAAATCCGGATGTAGGCTGATGCTGACGGCTCTGGAGAGTGATGAACTTTCAATAATTTCCCAAGAACTTACAATCCTCTCCGCTGAAGTTTCATCAATCGCTTTAGATCTGACTGATTCTGACGAAATTAGAACTTTGATAGACTGGATTAAGAGCGCACAACATCCCATAGATATTCTTATAAATAATGCTGGAATGGGAGGCAATTTTGGAAGATTTAGCCATGAGGACTGGCCTACAATTGAAAAAATAATTTCCCTCAATATAGTAGCACTGGTGCAGCTAACGCATGCGCTCCTGCCGCTATTAAAAAGCCGTCCACGAGCAAAGATCGTAAACATAAGCTCAGGCATTGCCAGGCTACCTTATCCCGGGCTGGCGGTTTATGGAGCTACCAAAGGCTTTGTGTCGAGTTTTAGTGAATCCCTGATTTGTGAGCTTGCCGATAGCAATGTGGATGTTCTGTGTTTTCATCCTGGTTTTACCAAAACACCTTTTATCGAAACCTCTAAAATGGACCTGCAAAAGATTCCTAAAATGCTAATTCATTCACCGGAGGAGGTCGCTGCCCGCATTGTGAAGGCTATAAGGAAAGATAAATTTTGGGATTACTATGACTTTCTAACCGGATTTTCAACCTGGCTGGGAATGTTACTCCCGGAGCGTTTTAAAAAATATATATTCAAGGATCTATTTTGGAGCCTACCCCATGAAAATTAAAAAGACAATTTTGGTGTATGCCCTTATGGGTTTTTTTATTCTGATTTCCCTCCTGCTTTATTTTGGTTATTGGTATATGACTCAATGCAATGCTGAATGGGAAGGAGTCACCATAGAAGAAAAGAAAATAATAGATCGTGCAGAAATTAAAAAAGAACTTGAATCGGATGTGGCTTTTATGGCAGAGACGCTTGGTCCAAGAAATTTTTTGCACTATGAGCAGCTAAATCAATGCCGGGAGTGGATAAAACAGAAATGGCAAGCCCAGGGATACGTGGTACGGGAACAGATTTTTGAAATGGACGGGAAGGAATATTCCAATCTGGAAATCGAAATTAGAGGAAAGGTATCACCTGATGAAATTATAATCATCAGTGATCAATACGATACCCTGCCAGATTCCCCGGGGGCAAATAATAACGCCGGCGGTGTCGCTGTTGTATTTCAATTAACAAAGCTGCTGAAAGATTATATCCCGGATAAGACACTTCGATTTGTAGCCTTTACCAACGAAGAAGATCCTTTATTTGGAACAGATAAAATGGGCAGCTATTATTATGCAAAAAGGTCGGCCGAGAGAGGTGAACATATTAATATTATGCTATCGCTTGATGCAATCGGTTATTATACCCAGAAGCCCAATTCTCAAAAGCTACCCTGGCCCTTTTCAATATTTTATCCTGACAAAGGAAATTTTCTGGCTTTCATTGGTGATTTAAAATCCAGAAAATATATGATTGACATTACAAGGGGATTCAAAAAGGGCAGTGCATTTCCCATTGAAGCCGGTGTGGTTCCGCAATGGGTAGAGGGAGCCAGTTGGTCAGATCATCAATCGTTCTGGATATTTGGTTATCCGGGTATGCAGGTGACCGATACAGGAGGATTCAGATCACCCTACCATACCACAAAAGAGGATACGATGGATAAAATGGACTTTGAAGCACTTACCAGCATTGTATTTGGAATGTACGGAGTCATTTTGGAGATCACTAAATCATGATTGAAGTGTCGGCAAAATATCTTCTTTTTCACGGTTCTATCGTGCTTATGGCTGGTATTTTTACAGGCTTGTTATTCTGGCTGGTAATTATTTTAGGCAAGGCTAATGAATCAGTCCGTGCCTGGCGGGTGGCCCATTCTGTTCTGATCGTGGATGGTTTGATGATGCTTATCGCCGGGCTTACTATGCCACACCTCCATTTAAGTTCATTAGCCATTTGGGTGCTCGTCGTTGCTTTAATCCTATCCGGCTATGGATTTATATTCGCCTTTATGGTCGGTGCCTGGAAAGGTATAAGAGGGCTTACACCCAAACCCTTTGGCCTCAACACGATACTTATTATCGGGCATTTCATAGGGGCCACAGGTTCTTTTATTGGCATCGCAATTTTGATTTACGGCCTGTTCAGAGCGCTTTAGAAATGAAAAAGAGCCCCAGGCTCATGTTGGTGATAAAAAAGCATTAAAAATAAAACAAAGACATTTTAGAGGCATATTTCAATGTCATCGTTTCTGGAAACGCTCAATTATTCTTCCAGCAATGAGGATAGCAATTCAGAACTAAAAGCGCTTTGCATTAATAAGAACGATTGCGTTCTCTCGATTACTGGAAGTGGCGCCCGTCCGCTTGATCTTATTATCAAAAATCCTGTTAGGATTGTCTCAATTGATTTTAATCCCTGTCAAAATCATCTGTTAGAACTGAAAATGGCAGCTATTCAACATTTAGAATACGAAGAGTTTCTTGAGTTTTTAGGTGTGCGTCCATTCCCAAAGCGGATTTCTGTTTATTATAATTTACGGCAATCGCTTTCCGTAGCAGCCAGGAATTTTTGGGATCGACAACTTGCCATAATCGAAAGGGGTGTAATCTACCAGGGACGATGGGAAAAATACTTTTTGAAGCTCGCTCAAATTGTTGGCCTTGCCCATAAGCAGTTGCGTCTGAAATTATTTAATTGTACCGACATATATGATCAGGCGTACCTATGGAGAAATCAATGGGATAATATTATTTGGCGTTTGTTTCTACGATTTATTTCATCCCGTTTTGCCTGGAAAATCTTTTTCGGAGATCCTGGATTTTATCTTTATGTTCCTGATCAATTTTCCATTTACAAATATCTGAGGGATAGATTTTTTTCTGCATTTCATAATATGCTTATGCGGGAAAGTCCTTTCGCCACTTTGCTTTTTTTTGGTAAATATGATGTCGAAAAAGCTCTGCCGATCTACCTTCAAAGGGAATATTTTAATATAATGAAAAAAAATCTCTCATGTATTCAAATCGTCACTCAATCGCTTTCAGAATATCTTGAGCATTGTGGGGAGAGACAATTTCAAAAATACTCTCTGTCTGATTTTTCCTCTTATACAACTATCGAAGATTATTCTAAAATTTGGAAAGGCATAGTACGGACTGCATCAGCAGGAGCAATTGTCTGTGAACGCCAATTCCTTGTGAAACGGGATATTCCACAGGATGTGCAGAAGAACATCACGAGAAATTTTGAGCTTGAAAAAGAGCTTATGGATCATGATAATTCAATTTTTTATACTTTTGTCATTGCTAAAGTGAATTAAAATGAAAATTATACCCTATACTTTTGAAGACAATGAAGCGGCTCTTGACCTTGAGGAGCAATGTGTTCAGGGGGAATCAGTTGTTTTGAAATATCGTCGTCCAACGTTCCATACGCGATCACAAGTATATGATAGATACAGAATTTTATGTGCTAAAATCGAAAACAAATTGGTTGGTATTACTGCCTGGGCAGAAAAATCAGTTAAGTTACACGGAAAAGTGATCCATGCAGCGTATGCGTACCACCTGCGTGTTCATCCCGATTATAGGTCAAGGGGGGTCGCAATTCGTCTGGCCAGAGCCATGTTTGACAATATCGGACAGGACGTGGATTGCATTTATACTCTGATCGCAGGAGAAAATAAGCGTGCTCTCGGACTCACTCAACGGATTTTGGGTATGAAGTTAGCCATACCATTTACATACGCCATTATACCCGTTTATAAGAAATTCAAACAAGCGGATGATTATTCTGTCGTCAGTGCTGATGAAGTTCATAGACAATTTATTCATACGAATGATCAAACAGATTTTATCCCTGAGTTTAATGAGAAAAAGATGATGGGATATGTAGGTAGTATTATCCTGGCTAAGGAAAAAGTCGGAGGATGTTCTTTATGGACGAATGAGAATTTACTTGCCGAACAAGTTGTGTCAATTCCTCGTTCCTATCGGATACAGAGATTCTTGTCCAAACCGCTGCGTCTATTTTTAAAATTGCCATATATACCAAAACCGGGAGATATAATTCCAAGCTGGTTTCTCTATGACCTATATGCAGGAGGTGAAATAGATTTTCGTAGTCTATTGGCATCGGTTAACAATTTTGCCTATGAAAAGAAGCGTAAATATTTATATGCCCTTTTACAAAGCAACGATCGAATATTAGCTTTTATTAAAAGAGCAAGGCACAAAATATTTACACTTCCCTACTATTTCCTGGCTAAAGGCCGAATGACTCCGATACAAACAGATAAAATTTACATAGATGTCCGGGATTTATAGCAAATACCGATTAACTAATACTTCGTTAAGTTAACGCTTGATGAAATATTCAAATATGATATTACCGATAAATGGTGGGAATATAATCGAAATGTATCTATAAGTAGTAAAGGAATACATTGATTGGAGTATCGTCGTTTGAATTTCACACATTGTTTTATTGCTTTAGAGTTTTGGCTTATTTTATTTTTCTTCTTGGGAAGCTATCAACTATATTCGTATCGCTATTTTAATTGCTTCACTTTTTTAATATAATTTTTATAGAATTGAGGAAATGAAATACTGAGTAAAACACTTGACAATGCTCGCACCTGATTCGAAGCCGGTTCGGTAAAAATCCAAATAGTCGGTGCAACCGCGGAAGTTTGGTGCAAATCCAACGTTTTTTTGGTTATAAGCCCTCGCGCAGGTGAAGCTCCCGTTACCCAGCTCACAGCAGATTTTCGTTTCATTACGTTGGAGTTGTCTTTCTTTCACCTAACAATGGAGGTTCTCCTTCATGAAAAAGGTATTCGTCTCCGGATTGGTTGGCGCAGTTGTTCTCCTGGTTTGGACATTCGTTCTCAACGGCATATTGGGTTTCAATGCCCGATTGAGCATGAAGCAGGTGCCCAATGAACGAGAAGTCTACCACGTGCTAAAGGCTACCATCACCGAGCCAGGACGTTATCTCTGTAATCCGGCCCTGGCGTCCGATGGTCGCTTCCCCGAGAATGAGCCCGTGTTTGGAATCCTGTATTCTGGTGTCGGCCATGAGGCGGCAGGACTTGGAGCCATCCTCGGTCTGCTCCAATTTCTGATCGTGCCGTCGATCGCCGCGTGGCTGCTCTCGATAACTTCGGATCAGTTCCGGTCGCGCTTTCTCAACCGGGTGTTGTTCTTTGTGGTGATTGGATTCCTGTTGGCTATTGCCGGAGACCTCAACAGTTTCGGAATTGGCGCATCTCCATTGACCGTGGCTCTGATATTCGCAGCACGTACAATCGTAACGTGGACGATTCTCGGCTTGGTTATTGCAGCGCTCATGCGTCCCTTGTCGCAACCTCAATCAACTCAATGACGCAACATCGTGAGCCAGCTAACATCACATTCAGGCTGGCGGCGTCGATGAGTAGTTCAACAAAGAGAATTATTAATCGCCGCAGTTTAACGCGGGCACGCTATTTACGAATAGTTTGACCAAGCACGAAGTTGCAGGCAACAATCTGACACAAATAATATTTGATATGCCCCGGAAAATGTTTTGGGAGATGTGCAATGATTTGAAAATTATGGTCGGCAAATTAGATTTGATTCTTTGGCTGGAATAACTGTACCTTAAAAACAAAGAACGTCCAATGCCAACGACAATTGATTTCGTTGTTCATATCTTTAGACTGCGGATAATAAATTTTAAAACATATTAATGAGGGAATACTAGGATGCGTATAATTACGACATTCATGCTTGTTTTCATCATTTTCGTTGCGGTCCATGCCGGAGAAGCTGCTTCACAGCACAATGTGTCGCTTACCCTCTCCCCCTTTCATCTCTTGAACCCAGAATTGCATCTAACAGGTGAGTTGAAATTGGCCCCCAAATTGAGCGTCGCCGCGATGCTGGGAGCGGGAAAGGTTACCGATGAGGGCAAGACTTACAGTATCTGGGAAGTAGGTGGGCAATTCCGTTATTACCTTTTTGGTTCTTTCACCCGTGGCATGATGCTGGGCGCAGATGTCGGATATATTGACGTGAATGGTCAGATGAAAAATCCAATGGCATATTACGTTGGGACACGTGCAGGCGTCTTCCTGGGATATAAGATTGCGATGAAGATCGGGTTCACCGCAGAAGCACAAATTGGACCAGTGTATGTGCGAGAAAACGCGGACAATGCCGAACTGCAGACCTTAATAAATTTCAAAGTCGGCTGGTCATTTTAGCATTTTACCGCGCATTATTCGGTGAGTTTGCAGCTTACCGGCCGCAGCTTTTTTAGCAACCGATGTCATATTTAAACATGTAGATTTGATTCGTACCTGGTGAAATCGTACATAACATTGCCGCTTAACCCGACACCGTTTGTATTTCAAGGTAAATAGAAATAATGTATGTTTACAAGCGGTGTCGATCAGCGGAAGCGTTATGACATTTTAAATGCACTAACTATAAAGCCCCGCACCTACCTGCACTCAACGCAATGGGAAATGTTCAGGTGTGGAGCACTAATCAGCAGGCTAAATCGGTGAAGGTGGGTAGCATCAAGATTGGGGCATTAAGGTCCTAACCAGGCATGAAGTTGACTGAAGGCAGCGGTGGAGCAGAAAGGTTCAGCTCACTCCAGGACGTTCGATGGAAATTAGACGTTCGGTGCGCACACTCCTTCGGCAACTTATGCTCACGTTAGCCAGCTTTTCTTCGCGCCTCGGTTATCGGCAGGAATGGATATGTTGAAGGTAAACATCCGTAGAGCAACTGCTGAAGATCGCAGCGTCCTGTGTGATTTATTTGATGAATTAGACGCTTTACATCGTGCCAGTCTCCCCCACATATTCCAGAGGCCGAACGGTCCTGTTCGGGAACAAGATTATTACCTGGGATTGGGCAGCGATGAGAATGTTGGCTTATTTGTTGCGGAGATGGGCGAAAAATTGGTTGGCTTCGTTCACGCAGTTATGCGTGACGCGCCTTCCATTCCTAATTTTTGTCCCCCGCCGCTATGCAATTGTGGATAACATCGGCGTAAAGTCGGAGTTTCAGGATCACGGGATAGGCAGATGGTTGATGGACACGGTGCACAAGTGGGCAATTGCAAAAGGGGCTACCGCCATCGAGTTGAATGTTTATGAGTTCAACAAGACTGCGATTGCTTTTTATGAAGCACTTGATTACGAGACTCTTAGTCGAAGGATGAGCAAGGTGTTGGACAATGAATAAAGTGGCTGGCTAACATGCGATTCCAGCCAACGCCGCTCCGCAGTGCGGGAGAAGCGCGAGACTTTAGCCTGCAATTTTTAAGGAGGACCCAATGAATATAACTGGAAAGCGAGTCCTCTTCTGGACTCCGAGGATTTTGGGCATTCTTTTCGCGATATTTGTGAGTATGTTCGCTTTTGACGTATTCGATCAAGGTTATGGGGTTTGGCGAACAATTCTTGCCCTGCTAATCAACCTAGTCCCAGCGTACTTAGTTATCATCGCGTTAATTGTTGCATGGCAGCGGGAATGGCTCGGGGCGATCCTGTTCATTGCTTTGGCTGTGCTCTATGTGGTTTGGGGTTGGGGACGACAATCCTTGGTAGCATATTTAGTCATTGCTGGTCCCTTGATCTTGGTGGGTGGTCTTTTTCTGCTTAACTGGAAATACAAAGCAGAACTGCGAACGCGATAGCTGCAGCCCAACCAGCGCATACAGCGGACGGCGCTACGTGCCGCCGCTGATGCTGAGCGTTGGGGCACTTCAATAAAATGGAATGCCAAATGAACAATTTACCCCATACGAACGGATACTGGGCGAATCGCCACCAGATTAATGCGAGAAAAGAGCTTTGGACTGTATTTGCTCACCAGGATCATTTCTCCTTCTTCCGCAACTTTGTCAACTATTTCATCGAACATGATGATATTGATGCGTCACTCTACACTGCGCCGCCAATGCAACTCCCTGGGACGATTAACCCGTTGCCGAGGTTAATAGAAGCAACCGACATTCTTCTAATTGATGCATCATTTTTACTTCAGCAACTCGAAAATAGTCGCGGATTCGAAAGTTATTGGGTTAGTGAATTACTCAGATTGCTTGCTAAACTTCGCTGCTGGGAAACCAGTACTCTCTTTTATGCAACGCCTTCAGATGTGGTAGAACTCCTGACCATTCTGGAGAACCACAAAATTCAGAATCTTGACATGATTATGAAGGCTCGAGCTTTTCATGTTGATTTCGGTAGAAGGCCCGGGGAGGATCCAAACAATACGCTTTACCATCGTTTTCGTGAGCTAAAGTCCACAGCACGGCGCACCCGCTTTTTCCTATGTCATGCACACGAAGATAAACCCTTTGTCGCCACGCTTGCTCAACGACTAGACAACGAAGGAATGTATGTGTGTTACGATTCCTGGGAATTAAACGTCGGAGATTCTATTGTCGAGCGGGTCAATCAGGGAATATCGGACTGCAGATAATGGGTGTTGTTCTATCGGAACACTCAGTTGTCAAAAGATGGTGCAAGGCTGAAATGAATGCAGCATTACAGATGAAACTTCGCGGAATGAACGTGGATATTTTACCGGTGCTAATCGATAACTGCGATTTGCCGCCTTTATTTGCGGATATGTTATAGGCTGATTTTGCATTATCGTTTAATGATGGTTTAAAACAATTGTTGGCACGCATTGAACGTGACAACATTCAAAGAAGGTCGATGGCAACGTGGTAGCCGACTGTTTTTCAGTTCTTCAACACGACTCTGTTGGCGTATCCTGTATCTGGTTGAGAGCAAACCCGCCAAATACCGGCTCCAGCGTACAGCGGTTCCGCCGCTCGGAAACCGGCGCGGTATACCAAAAATGTGAAATAATTGCGAAAAACTCTAGCTAGTCTCGCTACTGCCGCTGATCCAATTCGTTGGGTTAAAAAAAGGATGATTTGGATGAATGACGACTTAAAAATAAAAAAAACGACTAATAAAGAAATAGATGTAAAAAATTTATATGATAATTTAATACATTATGAAATCGAGCTATTTAAGAATCGTTGGACAGTTTTTACTACTCTAATGTCTATCAGCTTTATTATGCTTAGTTTAGGATTGAAAGAAATATTTGATGAAAAAAATAATCTCTTATTTATAATAACGTGTTCGCTGGCACTTTTTATATATTTGATAGCATTTTTGCACTATCTTTATTTTCATGGCTTAGCCCATGAGATACGAGATAGCGGGGAAAAATTGGAGAAGGGAAATGAACTTGCAATTTTTTCCATACGTCGCAAATACAGCGAAAAACAAAAAATACGCTTTCATTTTATTATTATTTTCTTTACATTAATCTATATGATTGCTTTAATCATTATTATTATCTGCTTATTGGTTAAAAGTTCAATTTGAAATTTAAATTGTTTGAAAAATCACAATATCCAATATTCAGCTTCGAAGACAATATTAGGTAGTATAACATAAAGTGTGTAAATTTCAATTGCAATTTTGATAAAAAAGGCTTATTCTTCCAGTAATTCAAAATTGACCAAGCATCACATTTAAAATAACTGGAGGAATTCGTTCATGGAAAATGTTGCCATAAAATACCCTGATTCCCAACAAGACACTTCTGACAATTTATATGAAACCACTGACAAAACGATTCCCAGCGGTGAAGAGTTCTTTGAGATGCTGCAACACCAGCTTCGGGAGATTGCCCGAATGACCATCATCAACACCATTCAAGATGAATTTGAAACATTTCTTGGAGCAGCACCTTATCAGCGATCTGATGATCAAGCGGATTCCAGAAACGGGTTTCGATATCGCCACTTTGAGACTCGATTTGGCATTATCAAAGATATTGCCATTCCTACGTCTCGCAACGGACGATTTTTCCCCACCATGTTTACTCGCTGAAAGCGCTGAGAAAACAAGATCAGTCGTGCCATTGCTGATCTGTTTGTCAATGACATCAGCACCCGAAAAGTGAAAAAGATCACCCAAGCCATCTGGGGACGCACCTGCAGTGCCAGCGCGGTCTCGCGATGTAATCAAGCTCTGAAAGAAGACTATCTGAAATGCCTGTATGCCGCCGGGCAGGGATGAATCGTCCCATCAGCCAATCGATTCGCTATCTGGTTCTGGATGCGGTAAATTTGAAAATTAGACGTCATTGGATCTCCAATGAAGCATTACTTTGTGCCATTGGCACTACCGAACACGGTCACAAAGAATTTTTGGGATTTATATTAGGCGGCCGCGAATCCGCGGCCAGTTGGGAACGCCTCTTGTTGCTGCTGTTACAACGAGGGCTTTCTGCTGATCAGTTGAAACTGGTTACCGTCGATGGTAACGCTGGGCTGCTCAGTGCGCTGGCTCATTTATTGCCTGACGTAACGATCCAACGCTGTATCGTCCACAAACTGAGAAATATTGTGGCGAAATGCCCCCGCAGCTTACGGGGCCTTGTCCCTGCTGAAACCAAGCGCATTTTTTGCGCCGCCAGCCAGGCCGAAGCACGACAACGATTCACCGAGTTTAGGGCACGCTGGCACCAGCAGTTACCCCACATTGTTGAATGCCTTGAAATAGATTTAGAACCGCGGATTGCCTTTTATCAGTTCCCCTATCGAGATTGGTCCAAAATCCGTTCCACCAATGTCATTGAACGAGCATTCAAAGAATTTAGACGACGTATCAAGGTCATGGAGACTTTTCCCAATGAACAAAGTTGTCTGAGAATCATGCTCGCTCTGTCTAAAATGTTGAATGAAAACTGGGAGTATAAGCCGATTAAAGATTTTTAAATAAATTTACACACTATTTGAAACTTTGCATCGCTACACTGACTTGAAAACGCCGATTCTTTCAGGCAGTTTTGGGATTTCATTTTAAATTCCGCTTGTCTTTTCAATTATTTCTGATGCGTTTTCAACCGATTCGCTATGCGTTGGCTATAATTGGTATCAAGAAATAAAATAGGAGAAAATGCCTCATGAAGAAAGTATCAATTCTCGGACTGTGCTTCTTAATAATTAGTGCGCAATGATCATTTGCATCACCAAAAGAAGCCTCATCTGTTACTCTATGTATTACTATGTGAAAGATAATTAATAATATTTGTTGAAGATAATAAAAGTTATTCATACGCGAGTTCAATCAATAAGAAACGGGAAGTGCTTAAAAAAAGCTGCAGCGGAAGGAAAGCAGGACATAGGGCTAGAGGATGGCAATAGCTTTCTGAAGAACCGTCGCCTGAGCTGGGCGGCATTGATCATAAAGGTGTACGAGGTAGATCCATTGCGTTGTCCAGCTTGTGGCGGAGCGATTCAGATCATCAGTTTTATCGATAAATGTCAACCAGAAGTGGTTGAAAAGATACTGCGGCATTGTGGATTGTGGAAAACAGCGGAATCGCGGCCGGCGCCAGTGAAAAGCAAAGTTGCAGAATAGGAGCTTTATTATTACTGTGGCTACTTTGACCGCGTCTGCATATAAATAGTGCTTCCATGACTGGATTGCTGCCTGGTTCGGCAGCGATATCGCCTGGTTACATGCTGTTTTTTGAATTTTTGAAATTGTGCTTGATTTTCAGGTTTAATTTGGCTAATTTTTCGGCAGGTCAGACGCTATGATGATGCTGGATATGGCATGGCGCTCTGAAAATGGAAAATAGCTGGAAGACAGAGAATGACGTCTTCGATTTCGATTATCCCTGGAAAAATCAAAATTCCTATTCCCTTTAAGATAAGCTGATCGATGGGCTTGACACGATAATAGAGAGTAATAAATAGCCACATAGCCATCACACACTATAAATGCAATTGGGCGGGGATTACGTACATGTAAAGTAATGCGACTAATGAATTGATTGCCAATTTGAAACAGAAGTGCTTCGAAATGCCAAACGACACTTATAGCCAACCGTTAGCAGGCATTGCAGATTATACTAATTCAAAATGGACATGTAGACCCTACCGAAACAGTATTGAGGAAGGTATTGTAAAGAAAGGTGCTTAAAGCTAATAATTATAGCAATTAAAATTATTAAAAGTCATTACTATTCTTTGAAAAAATACTTAATCGTTTTTCTGTTAATACAGACAAATATTGCATTGTATGCACAAGAAAATATCAGGCCGGAATGCGTAATAGAGTTTAATCTCGGCCAAAAAGTAGGCACAGTTCGCTCTATTCCTGTACAAATATCTAAAACTGAAACAGCCCTATTCTTTGTATATTCAAAAGACAAAGAAATCGATCCGTATATCGAAATGTTTTATCCACCAACCGACCCGGTTAAGTTGGCACACTACTCGTTGGAAGGCAACCTTTTGTGGAAAAAAGAGTTGGGCCGATCATCGATGAACGGAGTATGGTTTATGCCCGTTTACCCTTTTGACCTCGATAACGATGGAACCGATGAGATTTATTACGTTACCAATATCGACTCAATACATATTTTAAGCTACGATGGACTTCGCTTGCAAGCGTTAGGTTCAAAAAATGGGGATATAATCGGCGAATGGCCGTGGCAGCGTTATTATTGGGATGAAACACTCTCGCATACCTTCAGGAATTTTATTATAGGCGGACATGTAGACGGCCAACCTGTACTTATTACGGCACAAGGAACTTATGATAACATGGGATTGCGTGGTTGGACAAAAGGTATGGAAAATAAATGGCAATTGTTAATAAAGCGTGGCGAGCCCGGAGCAAGAGGTAGTCACATGTGCCCGGTTATTGATATTGATTCTGACAATAAAGATGAGCTTCTTTGGGGCGAACGATGCATCAATATAGAAGATGGTTCATATCAATGGATCGCAGATAAAAAAGTTTACAATGGACATTCAGATGTTATTCAACCCACATTAAACCGTAAAACAGGAAAATGGTCGGTGTTTACCTGTCGCGAAAGCGGCGATAACGGGGAGATTAAACCCCGTGTAGTAATGTTTATTGACAGAGGAAAACGTTTATGGACAGACCTTGACTTTGGACATATGGATATGGGGTGGACTGCACAAGTAAACACCGATTCTGTAAAAACGATCGCTTATACTATGAGTCGGGGAGACAAAATGGCAGGCCCAAATGGGTTTTTCCGCTTAGACATTAAAGTATTTACTTATAATGCCGAAACCGGCGAGCGAATCAAAATACCCTTTAACCCTTACAATACTGCACCTGTTGATTTGAATGGCGATGGTTATCACGAGTTTATATGTGCTATAGGAGAACAAGCTGACAGAAATGTTTATAACCTTGATGGATCAGTAATAGCCAATTTAGGGGAAGGAGCCTATTTTTGCATGGGGTCTAAGATTTTGGATTTACCAGGTGAACAAATTATTACATATTATCCTGATGGAACCGTTAAAATTTGGGCAGATCTTAATGCAAGAGACTCTGAAGAAGCAATAAAAAGATATCAACACCCCTATTACCAAAAGGCACAAAAGCTAACTGCTGTGGGATATAATTTAACTAATTTAGGGGGGGTATAATCTACAAAAATAAAACCAAAATCAAACCACTCCATTTCGAACATAAACAAATTAATACTTCTTTTTCTGCTAATTACTGGCACTTACTAGTTTATTGGCCCCAAACCAGAACAAATCAGTTACCTCGTTAGGCATCTTTTCACGATTCGCAATGAATAACTTTCAGCTTTACAACACAACCGCCTGAAAATTTATGCGATGTCAGAAACACTCGTTTGGGAATGAGATATTAAACAGTTCATTTCTTGCTCAAAGGGCAAAAATATTTAGATAAAAAAACGCAACAAACGCAAAATAAAGATTCCTAATTTGTTTTTGTGAGAGATCAGATTTTGTGACCAGACACTTCTATTTGGTATTGGCTTGTTCAGGTTGGATATCTTACTACAAATCACTCAAACTCCCTATTCAGTCATGGGTCGTGATTCAGGCATTCAGAGATTTGAAAATTGATATTAAATTTTCTGGAAGCTGATAAAATAATATCTAAAAGTCCAGGACCTAATCATTTGTAATGCACCAAAATCCGGATTCAAAGAGCCTTTCAAGGTGAACCTGCATTTCGAAGGCCAGACGATTAGAGCCCTGGAAATGACAGATGATCGGAATCTCGCTCATAAAGACAATGATTTTTTATATATCATGCGAAGAGGCCAGGCCGCCAATTTTTTCTTGGCGCCTTTGCGTCTTAGCGTGAGAATATTATTTCAAATTCCCCAGCACAAACACCATCATCTCGAAGCTCACCGTCTCACAGATGTCTCTGATGACTCTGGTATAATCCGAATTGTGGCTGATGATGCCCTCTTTGATCATAAACACTTTATAGTCCCGTTCCATACCGCCAAAATACGTGGCCCACACACAACCAACGGCGCTGAGCCCACAAAGATATAATGGGCTGCACCCCTTCTCTTTGAGGATCTTATCAAGCTCAGTTTGTTGAAAAGTGCTGGGAAAATTCTTGATCACTTTCGGATCGTCGTCTTTGATGATGACCGATTTGGGAAATTTAAACGGTTCGGCGCCTGGCTGGGGACCCCACTTGAGATCGGTGTGATAGACCCGAACGATGGGAAGATTATGCTGACGAAACGTATGGATCGCCCCATTGATAACTTCCATGCCAAAATTCTTATCGTCTTCGGACATGTAATTTCAAATATACATTCTGAATATTGATCACCAATAGTGCGGGTTTGACCTGCTTTTTCTCAGACTAAATTTTTTGTGCGAAGAGGCTGGTGGTCATTAAAAACAAAATCGTTAAGAATAGAGTGAGGAAATAAAATTTGTGCTTCAATATTTTGATCTCCTGTTTTGATGTTAATGGAGTGCGGCGCCTTTATGCACCGCTTGCAATACATAAAAGCATTGCACTCCCTCTTTTTTGCCCAACGGATGAATGAACCCATCAGATTTTTTCTAAAAAATCTTTATCCGTTGAGTTGTTTCTATCCGTCGGGAAAAAAAATATTATCCCATTATCAAATTTTTTTCCCATCCGATACCCCATCAACTCACTCGTCTCCAGCGTCGGAATGTCCAGCAAATTTTTTTCAGGAATAAACTCAAAATCCGCAGACCTTTCCTCCTGAACATACAAGAGCTCGGTAAATTGTCTATCTAGCGCCACCCAATAAATCCTGGTCTCGTAATGACGCTATTTTTAAACTCCTCATCTTCCAAGCATGCTAATCCAATCAAACATCTTTGCTGCAGCAACTGTATGATATGGGCATTCGCTCAATCCCAGTGGCCGGATTCAAAGTCGATGAAGTTATCTTGGGTAATTACATTTGATGAGAGAAGCAGAAGAAAGATTAAAGCGGATTGAACAACTTTTTGATTGGACATTTTCATTACCTCGATTGCTATTTTAAAGTTAGTTCTTTATTTTGCGGATATAAAGGATTTTCCAGAATGTTTTCGATTAAATTTTAGAAATCATTTCTTCCAAATTATCAAGTCACCTAATCACCCAATAGCTCTTTTACCTAAATTTTCTCTTATCTTTTTTAGTAAATATTTTTATATTTCATCGTCATTTAATACTACTTAGTCAGATTGAAAATAACCACAAAATTTTCGGTAATCGAGCCTCTTAACATCTCCCTAAATCACCCCGCCAATTGGCGGGAGGACTTGCTATCGTTTCCCCCTTTGAAGCGACCGAAGGAAGTGTCCGCCAGGGTAGGAAGCAAAGGGGGTGTAATTTACTCCAAAAAAGAATGAATATTTTGATCTGACTAAAGAGACAATTCACTCGCTGATTCATGCGGCATTTTCTGCATTCGGCCGGCCATTCAGCCCGAAGCCGATCATGGAACTGATATTGTCTGAAAAGATAGCGCAGTTACGATCCGTGCCGGTGAGCATCGGCGAAAAGTACCCCCATGCAATTGTCCTGTGCGGATGAGGCTAATTGGGGGCACTCCGATATCATTCAGCCGGGTTTGAACTACACCGACATCTCGCGGTCAATTTTCACCTGACCGAAAGCGTAAAAAACCAGTCGCCGAAGCTGATGATGTTCAGCCAGAAAGGAGAAAAAATCTGAGTTAATGTCGCTGAAGTTCATATAAATCCAGGTTGGGCTGTCCGTTTGGGCGAAGATGACGAACCCGTTGTGCTGGTCGTTCAAGTCGTTAAAAAGATCAGAACGGCGGAGGGAGAGCGGCGCACCAAAGTTGAAGAATTCGCCTATCTGGCTTCTTCGGGCAAAAAAATCATTCCTGGGTTCAATGTGCACATTATCATTCCGGTTGACTTGAACGGCGATGGCATCTACGAACTGGTGAATGTATATATCGAAGGAAACGGCGATACGCTCGACCTCAAGAGCAATAGGACTTGGAATATCGGCGGCCTGTCGGCCATGGCCTGCAAATTCACCGGATTGCCTCAAGAACAGATTTTGTCGTGCTCGCCCGATGGCTGGATATGAATCTGCGTCGATGAAAAAGCCATAGATACGGAACAGGCGCAACCCTATTACGGCTATCCGTTTTATGAAATCAATCGTCAGCAGACGGGAAATGGATATAACCTGTTTACTTTGGGTGCAATTTAGGAATAAAAACATGGGACGAATTCAAATCATACTTCTTTTGCTTATTCTTTCATTTTCGGTTCGTGCACAAGTTCCCCGGTTACTGATTACCACCGATATCGGCGGCGACCCTGATGACCAGCAATCGTTGGTGCGGCTGATGGTATATAGCAACGAGTTCGATATTGAAGGCATTGTGACTTCGGCCTCCGGAACCCCCGGTGAATTGCGGGAGGCGGTTGTCAGGCCCGATCTAGTGGAGGAAATCATCCGAGGGTACCAGGCGGTTTATCCCAATTTGCTGAAACACAATGCGAACTTTCCAGATCCGCAATACTTGTTCTCGGTTGTGAAAAAGGGAAACCCGCAACGAGGATGGGAACATGTCGGCGAAGGCCACGACACCGAAGGCTCGAACTGGATTATTCAGCGGGTTGACAAAATGATAAACGACCGTTGAATATCTGCATTTTCGGCGGCCAGGCCGATTTGGCGCAGGCGCTCTGGAAGGTGAAAAACACCCGCTCAGCCAGGGAATACAACCGGTTTATGGCCAAAATCAGGGTGTATGATATCAATGACCAGGATCAAATTTTCCATCAAATGTATGCTGAAAATAGGTTGCCTTTTTATATTCTGGCCAGAGCGCCCGAAGGGGTTGACAAGCGCGAGGGGGCTTACCGCGGCATTTATCTGGGCGGCGATGAAAGCCTCACCTCAATGGAATGGCTGAAGCAAAATGTACTTGAAAATCACGGTCCGCTCGGAAAACTCTACCCAACGAAGACCTGGACCGAACCCAATCCGCACGCCGCGATGAAAGAAGGCGATACTCCGTCGTGGTTTTTCTTTCTGGAAAATGGGCTGAACATTGCCGAAAAACCTGAACTGGGCGGTTGGGGCGGACGATTTGTCAAAAACGAGGAGGGCGTTTACCGGGATGCCGCCGATACTTATAATGGGAAAACCGAAGCCCGCGCAACCGTTTATCGCTGGCGCAAAGATTTCCAGAATGATTGGGCGGCCCGCATGGACTGGTGTGTCGGCGATTATAAGGATTGCAATCATGCACCGGTTGCAGTCGTAAACGGCTCACAAGATAGAAACCCCCTTCGCATCAAAGCAAAAAATAGAAAAACCGTCGTCCTCGATGCTTCGGCATCGTTCGACCCCGACAATGATGGACTCAGCTTCGAATGGTTTTTTTACCCTGAAATACCCGAAACAGATGAAACAGGAATCCTCAAAGCGGAAGGGGCAAAAGCATTTATTCGACTCGAACATTCTAACGCAACGAAATGTTTGTCCTTGCTGTTGCGGGTAACCGACGATGGAGAGCCTCGGCTGGTGGGTTATAAAAGGATTTTGATCAACTGTAAATAAATCCATCAAACATGAAAGATCAAAGACTATTCATAGCCTTATGCCCTGTTGCGTTGCCTGCTTCTGATGGCCGTATGGATATCTGCAGCGCTATCCGCTGCCAAAACGCCACGAAAAACACTTTGCTCATAATACCACGACGCACTCTTGCAAAATCCTCCCCCAGATCCTCGCACTTGACATCTTGTCTATGGCGATACGCATGATCGGCCCGGCTGAAAAGCAACTTACCGCGACACAATAAAAAACTCTATTTAAATTAATGGGCGATAACAGCGTCAATTTGGCCAGTGCGATTGCGAAAACAGAGATCGCCCAACATTTGGCCGGCACGGATGGCCCCTGCTTTTGTAGGGGGTGGCAATCATCCCGAAACACGTCACATCGATCGTCCTGGCGCTATTATCTTATTTTCCCGCGGCCACCGCACAACCGCACGGTGGTGGGCTGCAACTTTCAAAATGCATGGTCGTTTAATCTTTTGACTTGAGAAATGCCAACGGTTTCAGTCAATCGTGTCCATGTCTATGGAACTCACACAAATCATTCAAAAAATGAAATGAAAATGGTGAAGGCATTGCCCCTGGCAAGAAGAGAAAAATGGATGGCAATGTTGCCACTTTTAAGTAATTGAGTTTTGCATAAAAAAACGTCCAACAGCGCGTGCAAGGGACGCTGGCGATTCTGGGCGATTCAGGAGCGTTTTTCTGATTTCAATTTTTTTCGGCTCCCCGGCAGAGTCTCCCCCATAACGCTTACCGTTAATAATCAGAAGAGTATTCAATGCGACTTTTTTTAGTCATTAGCCTATTGGTTGGACTTGCAGCCGGCGTCGCCGGAGCCCCGGAACGGCCCGAAATTCCCGAAAGACCCTCGCGCATGAAAGCACTTGATGGGAACTGGATCATGTCCGGCGACGTCATGGGCAAGCCTGTGACTTACAAGATGGTGGCATCGCCAACCTTGCAGGGCGCCTTCACCGAGCTGCACATGAGAGACGTGCAGGTTCTCTCGGAGTAGGAGGCTCGTGTGTTCATCGGCTACGATGCGGAAAGCCAGACTATTATTGCACACTGGCTGGATAGCTTTGGGGCGAGGTACTCCACCCCGCATGGCACCGGGAGCATAACGGGCAACACGATTCAATTCATCATCCCATACAAAGGTAGCCCGTTCAAGGATACGCTGACCTACAACCCCGTACACAGACATGGCTATTGGTCATCGAGGCCTCGCAGCCCGATGGCACGTGGAAGCAGTTCGCACGCTACTCGGTCCGCCGGGAGTAGCCGGGTGCAAAAGATTCGTTCAAGCCGACGCCGTTGCGCAATGTGGCTTGATTCAGGCATTGGGCCAAATCAATCACTTTAAGACAAAGGAGTCAGCATGTCCAGCAGCCTCACTCCAATTGCCCGGTGGCTCGGGCTCGCTTCGGCCGTATCGACAGTGGTCTTGATCTTAGCCTACGCGGTCACACTCACTCTGGGGCTGGTTTCGCTCGAGTCCCCAGAGCAGCCGATCGGCGGCCGGTTGCTCTCCATTCTCGAAATCCTGATCATCGTTCTGATGCCCGCGTTGGTCGCCTTGATGGTTGCAGTGCATGCCTGGACGCCAAATAAGGTCAAATCGCTTAGCCTTACTGCAGTTGTCTTTATGGGGCTGGTCGCCGGAGTGACCTGCAGCGTGCACTTCGTTATTTTGACCGTAAGTCGCCAGACCGCATTCGTCGGTCAGCCGTCGCTGCCGCTGTTAATGGGGTGGCAGTGGCCCTCGGTTGTGTACGCCCTCGACATTCTGGCCTGGGACGTCTTCTTCCCGCTGTCGATGTTTTTCGTGGCCCCGGTCTTCAGCGGGAGTCGGCTGGCTGTATGGATCCGATGGCTGATGATCGTCTCCGGAGCGCTTGCACTCGCCGGCTTGAGCGGGGTTGCGCTTGGCGACATGCAGCTACGAAATATCGGCGTCGTCGGATACGTCGGGGTGTTCCTGATTGTCGCCATGTTGCTGGCCGTCATGTTCTATCGAGCGGTTCCTCGAGAGGACCGAATCCAGCCATGAACTCGTTGGACTCCGCTTCGCTCTGTCCGCGCGTTACGGCCAACATTAGGCCTTCACTGGCAACCTGATTCAATCGCAAATCATGGGAGCGGAGCGTCATGCGGATTTTCTATGAATTATTATATCGGAAATTTCATGAAGATACTGGCAATAAATTCAAGCCACAGAGGCGATAAAGGATTAACAAGATTTTTCATCGACAAGATAGTTCTTGGGGCAAGAAATTCTGGGGCGGATTGTGAAGTCATTACTTTAGTTCAGTATAAAATCAATCGTTGCTTGTCCTGTTACAAATGTCAAACCCAGGAACACCACCTTCAATGTGTCTATAATGAAAAAGATGATGTCCAGATGATTTTTCAAAAGATGATTGAAGCCGACATCATCATATTCGCAACGCCAATCTATCTCATGAATATGGCGGGCTTGCTCAAAATATTTTTAGATCGATTATATGGAACCATGAGTATTCATGACGCTCGCCTGTCAAATGGTTTGATCCATCACCATATCAATCCTTTGATATCATCCAAGCCCTTCGTTACATTGGTCGTATACGCCAATCTCGAAAACGAATCATCGAAAAATGTGGTCTCGTATTTTCGAACGTACGCAAAATTCATGGCAAGCAAACAAGTTGGCGTATTGGTCAGAAATGCCTCTTCATTATTTGATCACGAAAACAATCCGAAATTAGCAACCGATTTCCCAAAGACATTAGAAGTCTGCCAGGCGTTCGAAAAAGCGGGCGGCGAACTGGCCACCCTGGGCTATATTCGTTGTTCAACCCAACGAAAGGCAAACCAGGAAGTTATTCCTGTTCCGTTCTTTGGTTTCCTCAAGAGATTTCGGCCCATTAAAAAAAGGGTTATTAAATATCTTCGAAATTCATCAATATGAATGCCACCGAATCAAACGCGCACCCGGTTCGTACCGACTTGCAGGCATTCCGCTGCGCTTTGGGCGTTTTCTGCTTTCGTAACGAATCTTAGCTCGACCACCAGCGGCTAACGCAAACCATTATGCGCCAGGAGACAGGAACAATGACCATCAAATGCTCCGTTTACATCGCTGCAAGCGTGGATGGCTTCATCGCCAGGCCAGATGGCGACATTGAGTGGCTCCACAAACCAGAGTATTCACAATCTACGTTTGATGGGCTCGGCTATGAGGACTTTATTACGACCGTTGATACAATCGTGATGGGACGTAATACCTTCCAGAAAGTGCTGTCGTTTGGTGAATGGCCGTATAAGGAGACGCCCGTAGTGGTGCTTTCTAATCGTCCTCTGGCGATTCCACCCCAACTGCGTGGAAAGGTCAGAGGCGACTCGGGACGGCCAGAGGATATCGTCGCCAGACTCCAGGCCGAGGGCAAACGCCATCTATATATCGATGGGGGCATCACGATCCAGAGGTTTCTGCAGGCGGGCCTCATTCATGAAGTCACCATAACCCTGATTCCGGTGCTCCTCGGGGGTGGCATCCCGCTGTTCGGCTCGTTTGGCAACGAGGTATCGCTACAACTCATTGCGGCGAGCACTTCGTGAAATGGTTTTGTGCAGATCCGGTATGCCATTACGTCGGCCGCCCAAAATATCGCTTCAGTCGACGCCTCGGTGGGATCGGCTTCCCGTAGATGAGGTGCAATCCGTTGGAAGAATCGACCAGGCGATAGTTAGTATTTTCCTGGCCAATATCAATTTTTGTTTGATGTCGCAATAGGAGTTGTTATGATCGCTCGTATTGCAATTGATATACAAAATTGTGGTCAATGAGCAAAGCTTTATTGGTAAAGAATGGGAGCTATACCTGGAGATTAATAAAGTGGATTAAACCAACAATTCACTTTTGTCCAAAATAGGTTTTATCATCGACCATTTTGGACAGCAATATCCAACAACATAAGGAATAAGGTTAAATCGTTAGTGGTTTCAGTTGGTTACTAACTATATCATTTCATAATTTCTGGTAGAGTTATTAAAAGGTTTACAGCTTAATCCCATTCTGCTGAAATATTCAAAGCGAGAAGCAGTTAAATTAGTTTAACACGATTTTATTTCAATTGCCAAAGTTCGGTTTAATGGACCAAATCCATTAGACCTTATTAACCTTAGTAGCCTATGATGACCCCCCGATACTCAACCTTATTAGCTTATTTTTCGTGTAATTAATATCCCTGATAAGGTAATCAGGTTCGTGAGGTCCTGGTCGGACTTGTTACTTTAATAAGATGTTTTTATTACCCAGGTGAATGGATCAAATCCTATCGACCATGTTGACCCTGGTTCAGCCTTTCAAAATTTCTTGCTGGATTATTTAAGGAACAGCCGCTAATTGCAGCCTACTGAATGGAAATAGTCAATGCCAGCAGGAATTAATCCTGCTAAGCGGAATTTTATTTTTCATAGCTGGCCGTTTTCGAACCCTACAAGGAGTTTTGAAACTGAAGCATTAAGTTGAGCTGATGCGTTCATATACGTTGAAATTTTTAATAAGCTGTGGGAGTTATAAACCGCTCGCAAATTTTTGAAAATACTGCTTGACAAATAAAATGAAATCTATTATATTGGCAACAAAGATTTTTTCCCAACTTCGCTGAGAAGTAATGGAGTCCTGAAGCATTGGAGCGCTGGAGTCTTCATTGCTTTAATGCCCCATCACTCCAATAGTCCTCAAATTCTTTAGTAGGACGATCGAACCAGCGACAACAGCTTGGTTGCGATTGTGCTATCAGCACCTCCATTGGTTCATTTAGAAAACCTTGTTGCAGGTGAGGCCTCACCTGGACATGATTTAATGATTCACATCTTGCTTCTCCATCTCCCCTGCTGATTTTTTCACCTGCACCATTGAACTGGTTGTTATCAACTGAGTTGATCTTGAAAAAGGATCATGGAGTTATTGAATGGAACCAGTTACACCAAACCCCGCTGTTGACAAGAAACCGAAGCTTTTGGATTAAGTCAGGGAGGCTATCCCTACCATGCATCGGAGCCTGAAGACCGAAGAGGCTTATGTGAATTAGATTAATCGACTTATTCTGTTTAGAAGAAAAAGTATGGGAACCTGAATCTGGATATGTTTGAGCTTTGGGACTAGCAAAAAGAATTTTTGAGTAAAAAAACGGAAATTTATCGCTGTAACAATGCAGTCGGGCATATTTCTAATATTAGAAACATTTTTTTAAACGGAAGTAAGCGATCTAAACTATGTTATGACTATCTAAGTGCCCTAACTAACCAGCCCCGCCCATACCTACACCCGACCCAGTGGGAGATGTGGAGTTAAGTGTCATTGATCCGCAGGCTAAATCAGTGAAGGTGGGTAGCATCAAGATCGGGGCGTTCCAGTCATAACCATGCATGAAGTTGACCGAAGGCAGCGGTGGATCAGAAAGGTTCAGCTCACTGCATGACGTTCGGTGGAAAGTAGACGTTTGGTGCGCACACTCCTTCGGCAACTAATGCTCACGTTGGGCGCCCAAGGAGAATTGAGTGCTAATGGAAGAAGTCAAGTGCTCTATTGAGCAATGCGATATCTTTGACTTTATGGCGTACCACGTTGGAATGACCGTACTTCACCCTGGCGGTTTGTGGGCTACAGAGAGACTTGCCGAGAAATGTCACATTGCCAAAGGAAGCAGAGTTTTGGATGTTGGATGTGGCACAGGCACAAGCGCTGTGTACTTGGCGAAGAAATATGGATGTCAAATCACGGGCGTGGATATTGAAGAGAGACTTGTCGAACCGGCAAACGAGTTGGCTCGAAGGCGGAAGATCTCAGGGCAGGTCAGGTTTCAGATTGGAGATGCACTTGATTTGCCCTTCCCCGTTAATGAGTTTGATGTCACCTTTTCTCAAGCGCTTCTTATCCTCGTAGCAGATAAGAAACAGGCAATCCGTGAGGCGATCAGGGTTACCAAACCTGGGGGTTTTATCGGTTGGCTGGAGTTGAGTTTCTACAAACAACCAACAGACAGCCTTTTTCGTGCGGCGACGTCTTCGGCGTGCGCATTTTGCATCCGCAACACACTCACATTTGATGAATGGAAGGCATTATTTCAGGAATGTGGGATGACCGATTTAGAAGTGGTTAGCGGGGAGATGGGGATGCGCCAACGCCGTATGTTTCGGGACGAAGGGTTTTTAAATGCGGCAAGGATAATGTGGAAATGGCTATTCAATGCAAGAATACGAAAACGAATGGATGTGGTGTTTGAGTTCTTTCGTGAGCATAGCGGGTATATTGGGTACGGAATCTACGTGGGCAGAAAACAATAGGCAAAAAGTGCGTTCAACAAGCGCATCAAGCCGACCGTTTCGCTTCGCTGCACTCGGCGCGGCTGAAATGATTCGAGGACATTTAGGCAGCCAGACGATAAGCGGAAAGCGCGGTGAAGGAGAAGAATTGTGGCAAATCTCAACCCAGGCATTAAAATCATCAAAAAAAGCGAACTCTGCTATCTTGTCAAGATTTTTAATAGTTTGTTAAAGTTCAGACTATGGAAGGGAGATAGTTTTTCCTTCTTCTATGATTTCATTATGAGTCATTTTATTTTTCCAACGAAATTCAGCAGCGATATTTCGAAACATTATGACCCACTTTCTCACAAACTTGCGGCCATTAGCGGAAGGCAAATTTTCGAATTGGAAACAGGCCGTGGAAGCCAGTCCGTTTCCTTAAAAGGGATAATCAGTATGCTGGATACTGGGACAGATTAAGTCCTGGTCTATTAAGACGAGCAATAAAGCGATTTATAAGAGCTAATTTGCCAAACATAGAATTCTACATGTTAAGCGCATAAGATTGGCAATTCGAAAATGGTATTTTTAACATTTGCATCCGTATCCTATCATTGAATTTCATTGGGAAAGTAGAAATGCCCTTCAAGATGTCACACGAGTTTTGCTTCCCAATAGTCGGTTTATTTGCAATGTTTCTGTTTTGGAGGAGAATAATTTGCATAGCACAGTTAGAGGTGTTCTGTACTCAGAAACGGAATGGGAGAAAATTTGTCGGGAATATGGTTAAAAGCATGAACGCCTTGCTTGCGAGAGTAACGCATTTCTATAATTTTAAGGCAAAAAGGCAAGCCAAATGAGTCGGCCTAAGGAGGGGTTGCAGCCGACGTTGCTTTCTGTGCTCTGCAACTCGGCTGAACCCGACACTTAGAAAATCAAGGGAGCAGGATTTATGGTGGCCGTTTCTTCAAAAGTCGCCGTCTTTCACATACGGATGACTCCATAACGTTACCTGCAAAAGACAGGACTTAATCCATGCCACGTACATCTTCTCGACGTCCTCGGCGGAGTGGCCCTTCTTGGCGAGGAACGGCTTGAGGGTGAACGTCACCGGAAAGACGAGCAGGAACATGTCTCGAAATGGGACGTGCTCGGTCGAGGTTGCTCCATCCGTCTGGTTCTTCTTCGAGCGATGATGGCGGAGGCCGATCTCATGCTGGTAATCAAGCCACGTCTGGTCATATTCGGCACGGGCCGTGTCGAGGATCCACTGGCCGAATCGCTTGCGGACTGCACCCAAATAATCGCTGAGCGGCTTGCCGTCGCTTTTGGAACTAAACGCAGCGATCAGATGGGGATTTGACCCTACAAATCCATACCAGACGTCAAGAATGGCATCGATCTGATCCTTCAGCACCTCATGCGAAAGGCGCAAGTACTTGACGTCTTCGTCGCCAAATAGGACGCTTTTTTTCATTAGATCGAAATCGGCAAGTGTGATGGGAGAGCGCGATACAGCGGCAGTCCCATAAGTGTAGCCAGGAATGTTTGTTGTTTGTTTCATAGAGAATCTCCTTTGTAGTTTGTTGTTGTTTGCAATAAGCACCTATTGCCATGAAAGATACGAAACGCGTAAAACATTGTCAATAAGGCACTTTTCGGTTAGGAGATTACCAAATGGTTCAAAATGACTCTTCAGCGAGGAAACCACACCAATCGAAAGACAGTAGCTCTCTCTCTGTCGCTTCAATGGTCGAGAGCATCATTGGATGCAAATGGTCCGTTCGGCTGCTCCAGCTATGTGCTGAGGGCTACACTCGTCCAAGTGCGTTACTTCGAAATTGCCCAGGTCTGTCCGCCAAGGTGATGAATGAGCGGCTGCGCAAAATGATCCGCTTCGGCATATTACGGCGAATAGTCTTTGGAGAAAAGCCGCCAGTCGAGGTCGAATATCGTCTAACCCCTTTCGGTCTTCGCTTTATGGGAATTATTGATGAAATTCGAAGGCTTCAAGAGGCGATTGATCAGGGGCAGGTTTTGAGCGAAACGTCCAAAACAATCGATCAAAAAGAGAATTCGCCTAACAGCCATTTTCAACGGACGGGGTTGGGCGCCGCTGAAATGAATCGTTAGGCCATGCTCTAAAAATGGGAGATGAGCAGCACTTCGGTCATTATGTGGCTATTTTTTCATGATGAGCCCAAAGATATTTCTGGGAGAAATTTCAATGGGCACCATATATTCTTTCTACCCATTATGTTATTGAATGGGATGAAGAATGAAACAGCTCTATTGTTTGATCACTCGCATTGGCCAAGTGACGGTCTGCGCCAAAGTTCCAGAAGACAATATGACTGAAGGTGGAGATATGAAAAAGCTGAAGATTGTTTGGCAACGCCTCGTGGACGAACGAGGACAAACATGTGACCGCTGTGGCACAACTGAAATGGCAGTGGAAGAAGCGATCCAACAACTCAAACACTCCTTGCAAGAACTGGGTATAGACGTTGTTCTTGAGAAGAAGAGTCTCAGTTTTTCGACATTTTTCAAAGATCCTCTTGAGTCGAATCGTATTTGGGTTGCTGGAGAGCCAATCGAGAAGTGGCTCTCGGCCACAATCGGCGAAAGCAAGTGTTGTTCTACTTGTGGAGACTCGGATTGCCGAACAGTAACAGTTGATGGCAGTACTTACGAAGCCATTCCAGCCGAACTCATCGTCAAGGCAGGACTCCTTGCAGCTGCTCAATTGCTTCACAGCGACCTCTCTGCCTTATGTTCTATACAAGCAAAATTGCCAAGGAAAAGTGTTGGCTGTTGTTCGTGATTCTCGGACGGTTAGAAATGAAATCCCTCTACCCCATATTTGTCCTTAAAAGTCATAAGAAAAAACTATCCCTGTTCGAAAAAGTGGCTTTAATTCAAATAAAAATTGTTTGAGCATATCATTTTTAGTATCAGGCTTGGGGTTCTGGCAAGAAATTCACAGATCTTCGAATATGCTATTAAACGCATATCGGGGTTAACGTTCGCCAGTCGGCAACGAGCCCAAAAACATCCCAGGATCCTTTGCTGCCCCAATTAAAAGTTTGAATTTGGCTGTTTGCCATATTCAATTAGTCAGCGGACGACTCAGCGAGGAGGAGATATAAAAAGGGTGATCGAAACAGGTGAACCACGCCGCATGTCCAAGCAAGCGGAGGGGTTAAAGTGCATATCGACACTCGTATCATCGGCATACTAATAATTGATCGTCTTGAACCCCACACCATTTGCGAACGATCGGTATCTGGCTTGTCTGACAAATGAGCTCAGTTAGACGTATAGTTCAGACGGCACGGGCCGTTCCTATTAATTTATAATTTTTCTCAGTTCAAACGCCTGGTTGTTTTTGCGCGTGTAACAAACAGCGCGACCGAGCTTACAAGCGATGACGCTCACGCTCCAGTTTCGCCATGTGAATTTGTCAGCTTTCAATGCAGTAATTTGGCCTGAATCCATTCCCAGATCAGAAGCCATGTTGCTTCGCAAATGCCGGTGTGACATGAACATTTTTCATTTTCATGTCTCCTCTGTCAGTAGTTTTGCAGCCGATTCTTTATCTGGTTTGATCAGCTAAGTATGACCAGAATAAAAAATTGGTTGCAAAGATAGGCAATCCATTTTCAGGTATATATGGACTCAACGAAAATGACAATGTCAGGCATGAAGTGAAAAAGGATGTTTAAGCGATATTCCGAATTCGACAGGCACATTTCGATGGAATAGGATTTCGCCAGAGCCATCGAGGATGCCGACGTCCGTGGTTTTGGTATACCGATGGATTCTTTAGCAGCATTGGTGATGTTGATTATAAAATTGCATCTTATCCTCAATAATTCATTGTCGAGGCAATTTTCTTGCTTTTAAAGGGCAAAAATCCTATCATGCGCTTTTAGCTGATGTCTTCGCTCGCTGCGCTTGGCTCGCCTTAGGCGACACGCAAGCCTTTTGCCTTTATCGTAATCGCCACGATCAATAAATTTACGCGCTTTCTGTTGGAGTCGAAAGGAGATGAACTATGCGGGCTACTATGCAATTGGAGATTGTCACGCAAGAACCCCAAAGAAATCCTCGCTCTACACCGATCCTGTTTGTTCATGGCGCCTGGCATGGCGCGTGGTGTTGGCAGGAATATTTTCTGCCATATTTCGCCGACCATGGATATGTTTCCCTTGCCTTAAGCCTCCGCGGTCACGGTGCCAGCGCGGGGCGCGAACACCTCCGCTGGATGCGCATTGCGCATTATGTGAGCGACGTCGCCCAAGTGGCAAGCCAATTGTCCACACCGCCGATACTGGTGGGCCATTCAATGGGCGGCTTGATTGTCCAAAAATACCTGGAAACGCATTCAGCGCCAGCCGCAGTGCTGATGGCATCTGTTCCCGTCGCTGGAGTGGTAAAAGCGACGCTCCGGATTGCCATCCGCCATTTCTGGCCTTTCTTGAAGGCCAATCTGACTCGGAGCTTGTACCCTATCATTGGCACGCCGAGCCTCGCACGAGAAGCTTTCTTCTCTGAAAATATGCCAACTGAGAAAATCAACCGATATTTCGACCGAATGCAGGATGAATCGTATCCTGCATTTCTGGATATGATGATTTTCAGCTTGCCTCGGCCCAGGAAAGTGGCCGTTCCTATGCTGGTGTTAGGCGCGGCAAACGACACGATTTTCCATCCCGAGGAAATTGAAGCGACAGCGCAAGCATACCAAACCCGGGCTGAGATCTTCCCGAACATGGCGCATGACATGATGTTGGAGGCAGGCTGGCAAGCCGTAGCAGACCGAATTCTCTCCTGGTTGAGAGAGCTAAACTTGTGAAACGGGATTATTATGAACGAAGGCTCAGGTCAATCCCGAGGGCTGCGCCAGGCAACCACGCGGCGAGCAGGACACGCTTGGCGTTTAACTCAAAGTGAAATTCAAAACAATAGGTGCAGCTGACGCTGCCAGGGTCGATTATTTTCAGACCTCAACCTAATCTTACGGCAGCGACGCTGCTGAAGCCCGCGCCGTATGGAAAATTTCGGATAAGAAAATGCAAAAAGTAATCAATAACCTATTCGGCACTCTACCCATTTTCATATCGATCATCGTTAGCTGTGTTCCTTCAAGCTACCATTCCCCCAGAGTGCTGAAACCGGGAGAAAGAACGATGGGGATTGGATATGCACTCTCCAAGGAGGACGCAGGGGACTTTTCGCTCTGTTTTCGCTATGGTATTTTTAATCGAGCAGATTGCGGGCTCAAGGTAAGCGGGCTTCCTGGGGGGAGCTATGGAGTTTTTTTCGATACCAAGTACGGATTTCTGGAGCATCCCTTCTTGCTCTCCGGCGATCTGGGGTTTATGACGTTTGCCGATTTATTTGCTCCGGATTACGAATTCAGAGCCTATGGTTTTCATCCAACCCTTTTTTTCGGCAGTGATCGACTCTACGGCGGGATTGGCTGGAATTATATGCTTTTGCGAGAAGTTCATTGGCCGATGGCCCCCGAAGGACCGTTTATTTCTACAAGTAGAGTATCAAGTTTAAGGATTTTGATAGGAGCCTCATGGGGTAAGAGATGGAAATTTAATCCTGAAATCATCTTAAATTTTCCCAGCGAAAATCGATACATTCCGCCCGTCATTGGTGGGTTTGGATTTCATCGTATCTTCATCAAAAAGATTTTTACACTCACCACAGGTCTGGCTATCCCAACCGGCCGTCTCGGCAAGACCCAGAAAACAGGGTTCGAAGTCGGCGGCATGGCCCGCATTTCCACTGGAATCCCCGCTGTCAGGATCGCCGTTGGCGCCAGTTACATCAAGTTTTCCAGCAAGAGCGATGAGGCTGATTTTGCGCCTTTTCAACTATTTGTTGGCCCTGAGTTTGGGAAAGAAACGGGGGCTTACTTTTTGCCCGCCGTTACAGCCAACCTTGAAGAGAACTGGAATGGGATTGGTCTGGACCTGGGCACCGGCGTTTTGGTCCCGATTGGTACGGATAATACCAGGCTCGACATTGGAGTCAGATACAGTTTAATGACCATGATAGGAAAGCTGGAAGGAGCAAGACCAGCCAATGCGTTCCGTTTGAGGGTGGGAGTCAACTTTTAGGTTGCTCCTGCGTCAGCATTGGTTATAGCCGAAATTTGATAAATGAGCCATGACGATGGAAAATGACCCCGCTTTGCCCACGGAACACACGGAATGACCCGAAATTCAAAAGATAAAAAATTCTTCCTGTGTTTTTTCGCGTGTTTCGTGGGGCAATTATTGATGATCATTTCCTTTTTGGAATTTCAGGCATAACCTAAATTTCTAATATGAGCCCTGACGATCGAAAATGACCCCACTTTGGCGATGAAATACACGGGATGACCCGAAATTCAAAAGATAAAAAATTCTTTCTGTGTTTTTTCGCGTCTTTCGTGGGGCAATTATTGATGATCATTTCCTTTTTGGAATTTCAGGCATAACCTAAATTTCTAATATGAGCCATGACGATGGGAAATGACCCCCACTTTGCCCACGAAGCACACGGAATGACCCGAAATTCAAAAGATAAAAAATGCTTTCCGTGTTTTTTCGCGTGTTTCGTGGGGCAATTATTGATGATCATTTCCTTTTTGGAATTTCAGGGATAAATTAAATATGCTGAGGTGTTTCAGTTTTTTATTTTGTCGATAACAAATGCATTGGTCATAGGCGAATTAATAAATCCTTTTGTTTTGGCTATTCCCGGAAAAGGGGGGCTTGGTTTTTTAATGATGCTTTATCACTGCTGTCCAAAATGATCTAAATTTGTAAATTTATTCCTTGTAAGATAGATCGTTGAGAGCAAATTTATTCGTGATTCTATTTCCACCGGTCCGCCGGTTGGTTATCACCGTTAACCTTGGATGATTTGGGCCACAAAGGCTCAAAGATGCGAAGCAATCTGCGGCCAATTATCTTATAAAACGAAGCTATGGCCAAAGAATTCGATGACAACGGAGTGCTTTTTAGTCACATTTTCTAAAATGCAATCTGATTTCTTGGTGTCTTCGAGTCTTTGTGGTAATACCTATACTTTAATTGACGCCAAAAGCCAGTTGGCGGATTATATTTCGCTGTCCCAAATGCTCAATAAGAAATCCTGTTTGTGACCAGAGTGTTTTTCAATAAGGCAATAAAGTTTCTGCGATCACGGATTTTGATATGTTACTGATGTTTTCATCGGCCTGACATCCGAGACCAATGTAGAAAACTTGATTCATCTGAGTAACCAAGTGAATCCCCTAACGATTTAACCTTATTCGCTTATTGTTGTATTTTGCTGTCCAAAATGCTAAATGAGAAATCCTGTTTGGGACAAGAGCGATGTTTTGTGCAAATTTGGTTTGTGGATAACGTTCGCGCTTCCTTAAAAACAATTGTGCAATTTGATTTGCAACACAACGCCTGACAGAAAATTGGCGCAGAATTGGCGAGCTGAGTATGGAATTTATTTCAATGATAACCATATCACCACTTTTCCGACCAAACCTTATTGTCTGCTCGCCAGGCCGTACAACCGTCGAGTTCTAGCTTCAAAACCAATTAAGTCACAGGACGCACTTTCGGGTAGGAATTGCGTCTATTCCTTCAACCTTCAAATGAGGAGAAGATTATGAAAAAAGGGATGGTGCTTTTCTGGTCACTGTTGCTTCTCCTGAGCTCGGCATTATTATTGGCACAGGACAAAGCCGACCTGATTCTGTTTAACGGCAAAGTGATCACGGTGGATGCCCAGGACAATATTTTCCAGGCCATCGCCGTTAAGGGCGATAAGATTCTGGCCCTGGGTAGCGACATCGAGATCAAACCACTCGCAGGCCCACAATGCAAAATGATCGATCTGAAAGGCAAAACCGTAACTCCGGGCTTGATCGATTCGCATTATCACCTCATGTACTATGGCGCGCAGTTCTGGCCGGGCTATCTGAATATCCGCCACCCGGTAGTCACCTGCAAAGCCGATTTGCTGCGGGTGGTGGGCGATTATGCAAAGACATTGAATGCAGGGGATTGGATTTCTGCCAATCAAGGATTTACCCTGCAAGCGTTTGAAACCGTCGATCGCTGGGATATCGATTCGGTGGCACCGCTCAATCCCGCATATCTCCGGCATAGTAGCGGCCAATATGCCGTCGTCAATTCTTTGGCCCTGCAAATCGCAGGGATTGACAGCAGCACTCCGAACCCACCCAGTAGTCGGATCATGAAGGATGAGAACGGCCAGCCGACCGGCATCCTGTCTCATTATCCAGCAGAAAATTTAGTGGCCGAACATGCTCCGGGTTATGGCGACCGCAGCGAGGCCCAGAAATTCGAAGACATCGAACTGGCGCAACAGCTTTGCTTTCAGGCCGGGTACACTTCGGTTCAGGATGTGATCGTCGGCAGCGTCAAAGATATCATGGCTTACAAGCACTTTGCCGACAGTGGCCGTCTCAAAGTCCGGGTCTATGCTCTGCTGTATGTGGATTATCAGCAGGAAGCGGATAGCCTGGCGAAAAAATATCAACCCATTCGCTCGTGTCGGTTCCGGTTCGGCGGCTGGAAACTGGCCATGGATGGTGGGGTTGCCGCACGCTCGACACTGTTCTATGATAAAACCCTCTACGCGGCAACGAACTCTTACCCCTATCATTCACAGGAAGAGTTGAATCGTATTGTGGCGACCTTGCACAATACCGGCTTGCAGGTAGCGGTTCATGTGCTGGGCGACGAGGGCATCGACATGACGCTCACCGCATTCGAGCAGGCCATGCAGGCCAATCCCAGACCCGATCCGCGCCATCGGATCGAGCATGGCTTGTTTCCAACGGCGGCGGCGCTCCAGCGGATGCGCGATCGCGGGATCGTTCTTTCGACCCAGCCGCAATGGATTACCTGGTACGCCGACGGATGGGCGCTGGCCACCAATGCAGCGACCATGAGTCAGATGTTGCCGTTCAAGACCATGCTCAATATGGGAATTCATCTGGCTTTTGGCTGCGATGTGCCTGCTTCGCCCTATCAAGAACCGAAATGGGCTTTTAAGGGAGCCGTTTTGCGGCGCACTGGAACGGGAACCCCTCTAAGCCAGGCCGAACGGCTAACGACCAAAGAGGCGTTGCGCGTCCACACCATGGGATCCGCTTATGCCAGCTTCGCCGAAGATTCCACCGGCTCCCTGGAAGTGGGTAAATATGCCGACCTGGTGATCTGGTCACACGACCTGTACACCATGACGGGGGAGCAGACGAACGACCTGGCGGCGGAAATGACCATCGTGGGTGGAGAGATCGTTTTTGACGCGGGCAAGAATCCGATCGTTGCGGTTTCGTCAGATAAAAAAAGTGAAATTGTTCCCAAGGGTTTTCGATTGGTTCAGAACTACCCCAATCCCTTCAATCCCTCGACCATTATTCAATTTGAACTTCCAGCAGCCGCCCATGTCGAACTGGCTGTTTACAACATGCGCGGTGAAAAAGTGCGGACCCTGGTGGATCGGCAATGTCCTGTGGGTCTGCATTCGATTCGTTGGGATGGCGCTGACGATTCTGGTAGAGCGCTTGCCAGCGGGATTTATGTCTGCTGGTTGAAATGCCACGATCGTATGGATGTCAAGAAGCTGGTCTTGATAAAGTAGCCAATTGGGCATTCACCGAAATTTTTGCTGCAACACTGGATGGCGCGGGCTCGGCGAGGCGAACATGAATTTCAGTTCGATAGTAAATTGAACGTAAGTGTTTCAAGCAAACTTTCTGCTCGCCGAGCCGCGCTCGCTGCTATTTTCGACCAATTTGAAACGAGGATGCCATGAAAATAGGCTTAGCTTTGGGAGGCGGGGGAGTTCGAGGTTTTGCACATATTCTTGTGCTGGAGGCGCTCGACGATTTAGGCATCAGGCCGAGCATCATTGCAGGAACCAGTATGGGGGCGATCATTGGCGCGCTTTATGCCTCAGGGATGTCGGGCAAGGAAATCCGAGAGCGCATCAGTAAACTCTTTATCCTGAAGGATGATACCTGGCGCGACATCCTTGCCAAGAAAAACGACATGTTGAAATTGTTAGCGTCATTTTCGGTGGAATTTCCTCGCCGCGGGTTCATCAACACTCAAGGATTCGTTGAGTACCTCTTTAGCGAAATCAAGAAGCGAACTTTTGAAGAGCTACGGATTCCTCTTTTAGTGATTGCCACCGACTATTGGACCGCAGAAGAGATCGTGTTCGAATCCGGTGACTTACTTGCTGCTCTCCAGGCGAGCATGGCTGTGCCCGGGGTATTTGCTCCAGCCACGATTGGGGGCAGAGTTCTCGTCGATGGCGGGGTTGTAAACCTGGTACCTTACGACCACCTGCTCGATCGAGCGGATTTCACCATCGCCGTAGATGTGAGCAAGGCGCGCAATCTTGGTAAAAATCAAGTTCCAGGCACTCTTGAATCCGTTCTGGGCGCTTTCAATATCATGGAAGCTTCAGCTCTTGCCGAAAAGATGAAACACAGGAAGCCCGACATCTATATCCATCCGGAGATCGAAGGAGTACGAATGTTTGATTTTAGAAAAATTAAGGTAATTTTCCGGCAAGCAGCGCCAGCCGTTGACTTGCTGAGAAAGCAGCTTGAAAATCTGACTGGCAAACAAGGGTAATTATTGGACTGCTAAAGCTACCGATGATGCCTGGTGTTAGCCCACTCAACCCTTTTGAGGAAGAACCAACTTCATGCCTAAAGATTACGGATCAGAGGCAGGTATTGACTGGGATATTTCTGAAAAAACTGAATGAAATACAACCCAGCCAGCTATTCATTAGTTCTGGCAAACTGTCTCAGGTAATGGAGAAATTTGATCCGCCAGGACCTGAATCTTTTGCGCCAATCCCGGTGAAAGAGTTGGATGGCTGTGTGATCTTCACCGATGGTCACACCAGGGCTTTGGCGGCATTCTTGTGCGGACTTACAGAGGTGAGGGTATTTTGGGACGAGGATGATCTAGATTGGGAGGAGTATAGAATCTGTGTGGACTGGTGCAAGCGGGAAGGTATTTTCACAATCGCCGATCTGGAGGATAAAGTCATGTCTCCAGAGGAGTATGAAGTGTTGTGGTACAAACGATGTGAGGAAATGCACAAAGGCATGGAGGAAAGACGAACCATGAGGAGCTTGCGGACATAAAGATCATGATGAAACGGGTTAACACTGGCTCCACCAGACTGCCTTCGGCGCGGGTAGGCTGCACACTTTGGCAGAACAAGTGGTTTTGATGCTTCGTTGCTCTGCTATAATTGGCGGCAGGTGAGCCTCTCGTTATGAACCGATAAATGCACTCACGAAGGAGCTCCTGCGCCAAACTACTCCCCACCCAGTGGGAGATCAACAGTAGCGGAGCATGGATCAGCAGGCTAAATCAGTACAGGTGCGTAGCATCAGGATCGGCGCGTTAAGGTCATAACTAGGCATAAAGTTGACCGAAGGGAGCGGTGGATTATCTAGGTAGCACGCGCTCGCTTTTTCGATATCCTATGCGGAATTGTTAGCAGCTGCACGAAATATAGGTTTATTTTTAAGGAGGACAAAGATGACATATCGTTGTTGGTGGTTTGGCATTAATAATGCTAATAAACCAAAGCATCATTCTCATGTTATTTTTGCAAAGATTCAGCCATTGCTTTCTGGAACGCAAGAAGAATTTGAATGGCCGTACCACAAGCAAGCAAAAAAACATTATGAATTGATGAACGAAAATGACAAGGTCGTATACTGGATGGGAGATGGTGGCCCCTATTTGAAATGGGGAATATTAGGGGTGGGGTTTATTAGCAAGATCCGTGGTGAAGATCTAAGATCTAAACATTTTATTCTCAAAGCAAGTTATGTTCCTAGTACTCCTCTCATGCCGTACCCTAGCAAACAAATTCAAGAGACTGAAGAAACCAATTTTTTGAAAGATGTATTTGGCTTGTCATTTCCCCCTTTGGGAAAGACCTTTAATAATTTAGGATACAATACTACCCGCGCAGTAGTCACAATTGCAGAGATTCGGATTGAGCAGTATGAAAGGGTATTACAACGTCTGCAAATGCATCCTAACTCGCTGAAAACAGGCGAATATGAAATATCATATGCTGAAGAAATCTCTGAAGGAGAAGAAAAAAGCTATTATGAGGGTGCAATACACCGAGTTGCTGTCAATGCGTATGAGCGCAATCGTGAAGCCCGTCAAAAATGTATCGATTATTATGGAGTTAATTGTATTGTATGTGGATTCAATTTCCATGAGAAATATGGTGATATCGGAAACGATTTCATTCACATTCACCACTTGCGGCAATTAGCAGAAATTGGACGCGAGTATCAAATTGATCCGATTCAAGATTTGCGCCCGGTATGTCCAAACTGTCATCAGATGCTGCATAGACACAAACCCCCTTTCACCATAGAAGAGTTGCGAAGTTATATAAATAAATGTACAAAAAGAGGCCGGTAGCATTGCTTTACAGTCCAGGTTTCTCCGCTGCGCGTTGCGACGTAAAGGAAATGCGAGCCGATAGCCTGCTACTTCTCATAGAGCTAAAAAGCAAGCATTTGCCAAAGTATTGCCGAGAGAATATAGAAATCATAAGGGGAAGTAAAAAGATTAATGAAACCTGCATTCCTAACGCCAGGAAGTTATTCCACTATTTCAATGAAAAGGGCATCACAAAAATGACTCGAAATTTGCAGGAACATAATCTATATATTTCAGCGGCTTCCAACAGGGTGGTAGGTTTCATTGCCGTTAAATCCAGAAGCAGTCAGGTATCTGAAATCTCGTGGATGGAAGTAAAACCATAGAATCAGCATAGAATAATTGGCTCTTTTCTCTTTGGTGATGTTGTTGGTGTTTTGAAGGTGGAAGGGACCATGCTACTGGAAAGACAATTTGTTAAGATGTCAACTATTCTCCTAAAAGCTCATAACGCAATTCTCCGAGAACTGAGGTTTCGTTCATTTGAAAACTGTCGTCTCTTTCCCGAATGGAAACTTGGCAACCCATTTGCAATCGGTTGTAGTCGTAGCACCAATGCTTCAATTATAGCGTTCGTTGAGGACTTTGGCTCTTTCAAATTGGGTAAACAGCCTAACAAGCGGCTCCAGCCGATAGCGCTCCGTTTTTGCAGCTCTGCTTATATTGGCCAGCACCTCTGAACCGCATACAGAGCAATGAAACGCAAAGAAGCAGGTGTAAGAAATTCACCATAAGCTGCGTCATATCAGCCGCGAAAATCGCCACAGAGAAAAAACACTTAGAACTCAAAACTATCATAATAGGATCGTAAGGAGGTAGTAGCGATGAACAATAAAATCTTAAAAGTAATAGCGATTTGTGCAGTTGTTTTAATCGGAGCTTTATGGATCAGCGGATGCATGCCGACTGAGCCAGGAAAAATCGTTCCCGCAGATTCTCCGCAACTCCCATCGAGAGGCTTCTTTATGGGTGTGCTGCCCACTCCGGCGCAAGGTCAGTCGTTCGAAGCTGCCTATGCTCAAGCAGCTCAATATTCCGAATTCGTTCCAGTGTGGGGCAGACCCACGCCGTTCTACAATCTTGTGACTGATTTAAGTGGAAGTTGGGGGCAAATCTTTGTCCAACAACTGATTCGCGGCAACGGAATGTTCCCGATCATTCATTTGTCATTTATAGGGAGAGGAGTGACTCTGGTCACACCACCGGGGCTGGAAAATGCCACGTTGAGCGACTCGTCATGGAGAGCCGCATATAAGCAAGCTGCTCTTGGCGCTGTGATTGCTTCACGTCCACTCTACCTATCCCTTGGGAACGAGGTCAATAAATGGTATGAGAAATATGGCGAAGATGGACCAAATGGTTTCTCTAACTATGTGAGTCTTTATGAAGAGACCTATGACGCGGTGAAAGAACTTTCTCCGGATACCAGGGTGTTCTGTGTGTTCGCCAGAGAAATCGTATCTCAAAACCGCGAGGCGAATTTGGAAGTTCTTCGTCTATTTGATCCCAATAAAATGGATTTGCTGGTTTTTACCAGCTATCCTTATGTGCTTGGGAAAACCAATCCCTCGATGCTACCTGATGATTATTATGCTAAGGCGTCGAATTACATGCCAGGAAAACCATTTGGTTTCAGCGAAATTGCCTGGGCCTCGCTTGCTGCGTTCGGAGGGGAACAAGCACAGGCCGATTTTATTGTCCAAGCGACCACGCGACTCACCCGTGATCGAGGAATACATGTGCACTTGTTTGGCTGGCCTTGGCTTCACGATTTAAATGAAAACAATGCGGTCGGCTTGATCAAAATGGATGGCACTGAGAAGCTGGCTTATGCAACATGGAAAAGGTTATCGCAAGGAGGAACATAAAAGATATTGCTGGCTTCGCAATTTTATCGTTGTGTCGTAACCTTGCCTGCCCCCACGCGCGGCGTGAAAAATGGCGCACTACCTACTCAGCGGTTATGGTTTGTTTGTCCCGCGTACGGCTGAAGCACGAGCCAGTATCGCGCATCGCTCTCGTTCAAAAGATTTCTCGTTAAGCATTTTGGATAGCAAAATACACCAGTAAGATTTATTAGTGGATTTGATTGGTTATTAAGGCCAATAATGCTTTCTGAATTGGTCATGTATGTCAGGCGGATGAAAAACTAAATAACCCATAAAAATCCGTGACAGCAGCAACCTTATTGCCTTATTAAAAATCGCTCTGGTCCAAAACACGATTTTTTATTGGGCATTTGGGCAGCAAAATAGAATCCGGCAACTGGCGGAGAGGCGGAAATAGAATCTCATTTTGAAAAACGAATAGATTTGCTTTCCAATGCCTATTTTACGAAGAGCAAATTTGCAAATATAAATCATTTTGGACAGCACTGATCACGCATAATTTGCATTGAAGCATTTATAATAAAATCGTCTGAATTGTGTTTTTGTAAACGGTTACACTATATTTTAATCCAAAATCAAAATACTCCTCACAATTGATAAAATAGGCTGAGCAAGTCAAAGCCTCTGATGGTCTTCACTCCCCTTCAGAACATTCAACATAAGCTAAAAATGAACAAATGCATAATAAGCCATCCGAATCGCTCTGGCATTAGATTGTGTCACCGTCGCCTAAAAAAAATTTCAAATTCTAAAAAAATCACTTGACTTTTCAACTTTGAAAGTTTATATTATGATCGGCAATGTAAACGTTTACAGAAATAAATCCAGTCTATTTGGAATAGCCAGCAAAAGATTGGTGAAAACGGTTACAAAAAAGGGTTCGCGTGGATATCACTATTATCGAAATCGCTCGCCGTGCCGGGGTTTCGACAGCCACAGTTTCCCGAGCTTTGAACAACAACGGTCCTGTCCGAGAAGAAACCCGCCAAAAAATCCTGCAAATTGCCAGAGAGCTCAATTACAAACCCAATCCCATCGCCCGAAGTCTATCCCGAAAACAAACCGACACCATCGGCGTCATCTTGCCCGAGCTGGTCGATGAATTTTTCATGGAAATTATCCGTGGCATCGACGAGACGGCTTATCGCGCCAATCGCTATGTGATGTTGTCCAGCTTCCATAGCCAGCGCAATATCGTGGAGACATTGCTGGAATTTATGGGCAGCGGTCGCGTGGACGGCGTGATCCTCATGGCACCCCAGATGCAAACGGATTTAGCTTCGCTCTTAGCAAAAAGCAAAAAACCTGTCGTCCTGTTGAATGTCAACCATTCCATTCAAAATGCGGTCTGTTTTAATATCGATAATTATCATGGTGCCTATGCCATAACCAAACATTTGATCGACCATGGCTATCAGCGGATCGGTATGATTTTGGGGCCTGAAGGTAACTGCGATGCGGAAGAGCGATTTCGTGGCTTTAGCGATGCGCTTTCGAAACACAATTTGCCAGTGGAAAACTCATTGATAGTTCAGGGTGACTTTACGGCTCGATCAGGTTATTATGGTTTTGGACGATTGATGAACCAGGAACGAAAGCCGGCTGCGATTTTCGCGGCGAACGATATGATGGCCGTTGGCTGTTACGAAGCTGCCAAAAGCTCCAATATTAAAATTCCCGATGATATAGCCGTGGTTGGCTTCGACGATATTTTTCTGGGACGATTGCTTTCTCCCCGATTGACAACGGTGCATGTGCCAATTTCCGAGCTGGGCAGCAAAGCCATTCACTATCTCCTCCGCATGATCGAAGGTGAGGTCGATCCGGATCAATCCTACCGCGAGGAAATCTCGACGGCATTGATCATTGGGGGATCCTGTGGTTGCAAAAATTATGTTGTCAGTTCAATTATTTAATGACTGAACGAAAACGGCAAATTTCAGGTGACGCTGTCATTGCGAACGAAGCGAAGCAATCTCTTCATTTTCTGTGCCTGAATGAGATTGCTTCGGCATCCGCCAACTGGCAGCCGCCTCGCAATAACAGCCAAATCAATAATCAATGATTTTTCTTTGTTCGAGCATGCATACGTTCTTATTGTAAAAATAAGCCCCAGAAAAAACGCTGTCATGCCATCATCCAGTTGGCAGACGGCATGGCAGCTTAGATTGTTTTGATAATTTTGCAACCGGAACTGACTAAGTAGAATGAGATTTTGCTCATGCTCCCAAGAATCCAAATTAATATCCTGAAAGGAGGTGAAGCTGGCGATTTTGGTTGCGATTGTTTTTGAAAACCTTTTTAAAGGTCAGAGCCTTTGAAAGGACAAGCTAAATTTTAAATCCACTAATTCCATAATTAACTTTTCAGGAGGAGTATTATGAAGCGAGGGCTAACGTTGGTTGCGATGGTCGTCGTCGCGCTGGCTATCATGGCAGGTGCAGTTCTGGCGCAATCGCTGGAGCGGCCCAATGTGATCTGGGCGCGGACGACCAGTGAGGCGATCACGCTGGACGGCAAGCTGGACGAGGCGTCATGGCAGAAGGCCGAGTCGGTTCGATTGCAGTATGGCAAGACATCGGACTTGATCCCGGGCAGTGGCTGGCATGATGAGCAAGGGATAAAGCCCAGCGATCCGACCGATGCGATCATCAAGTTTTTGGTGTCGGGCAATAATTTGTATATGGCGGTGGTGGTAAAGGACAGCTCTGTTGGTGGTGGGTTGTTCAATCAATTTGATGGTTTTCTGATGAACTTGCGGGATCATTCCAAGCCGGATCGGCCGGCGCCCAATTTTGAGTATTTTTATGGCTGGGTGACCGAGACCTGGGCTGATCCCAATACGGGCAATGTGGGGGCTTCGCCGGGATTTTTTGGCTGGGCGTCTGGCGATCGGAGTGTGTGGGATGCAGTGACCGTAGTGGATGGGGTATCCAACGATGATAGTTCCCCAGATAAAGGCTATACCACGGAGATCATGTTCAATCTGACGCCGCGCGGCTATGATGTGACCAAGCCGGATGGCGATATTATCGAGTTCAACATTTCCATTTACGATGCCGATTGGCACTGGCCGCATAACAACGACAAGTTCAGTAGCAATCGCACTTGGTGGTGCGGTCCATGGGGCAATGCCTCAGCGTACGATGTGGCGCGAATTTACGCCCGTCCCGATGTGACGGTAAATTCTGGCCCTGTGCCAAAGGTTGGCCCCGAGGTGGTTATTCCCAACGGCGCAAATCACCAAAGCCCAGTCATCGATGGCAAGTTGGATGAAGCGGTATGGGCGAATATCGAGGGTCTGGACCTTCGCTATGGCGATGAAGCGCTGCGCGCCTCGTATCCTGGTATTGGACCGTGGCGGAGTGGTCAATGGCAGCCGGAGATCAACAGTGTGCGGGCGCCAGTGGTAGACCCAGCCGATGCCACGATCAAGTGGTTCTTCAAAGGCGACATGCTGTACTTGGGCGTGGATGTGCGCGACCAGGCGGTGTGGGGCTTGAATCAATTCGATCTATGGGATGGCATTCGGTTCGTCATCAACGATCGGGCCGAGGTGGATCCGGGCGACAACAACTTGCTGCGTCGCGAGTTGACGGTGCGGGTGGATTCGCTGGGGCAATTGGCGGTGGCGGATTATCTGACCGTGTTGATCGATTCGTTCAAGACCTCCAGTGCGGCCATGGCGTTGAAGCCGGGCACCACGGTGAATAATTTCAACGACATCGATGCTGGGTACAGTTTTGAATTGGCCATCGATTTGACCAAATTGGGCTATCCGGTGGGCCGCGGCGATGGCGCATTATTCATCAGTGCCACGCTATTCGACGGCGATGCCTTTGCCAACCCAGCCGATACCTATGGCAACCGAGTGTGGTGGATGCGCGAAGGCTCCTGGCCCGCTGCTCCCGCCTGGGCCTATATGGATCCTAACACGCTGGTTAAAAACGGCGTGGTAACGAGTCCATTGGAGCGGCCCAATGTGATCTGGGCGCGGACGACCAGTGAGGCGATCACGCTGGACGGCAAGCTGGACGAGGCGTCATGGCAGAAGGCCGAGTCGGTTCGATTGCAGTATGGCAAGACATCGGACTTGATCCCGGGCAGTGGCTGGCATGATGAGCAAGGGATAAAGCCCAGCGATCCGACCGATGCGATCATCAAGTTTTTGGTGTCGGGCAATAATTTGTATATGGCGGTGGTGGTAAAGGACAGCTCTGTTGGTGGTGGGTTGTTCAATCAATTTGATGGTTTTCTGATGAACTTGCGGGATCATTCCAAGCCGGATCGGCCGGCGCCCAATTTTGAGTATTTTTATGGCTGGGTGACCGAGACCTGGGCTGATCCCAATACGGGCAATGTGGGGGCTTCGCCGGGATTTTTTGGCTGGGCGTCTGGCGATCGGAGTGTGTGGGATGCAGTGACCGTAGTGGATGGGGTATCCAACGATGATAGTTCCCCAGATAAAGGCTATACCACGGAGATCATGTTCAATCTGACGCCGCGCGGCTATGATGTGACCAAGCCGGATGGCGATATTATCGAGTTCAACATTTCCATTTACGATGCCGATTGGCACTGGCCGCATAACAACGACAAGTTCAGTAGCAATCGCACTTGGTGGTGCGGTCCATGGGGCAATGCCTCAGCGTACGATGTGGCGCGAATTTACGCCCGTCCCGATGTGACGGTAAATTCTGGCCCTGTGCCAAAGGTTGGCCCCGAGGTGGTTATTCCCAACGGCGCAAATCACCAAAGCCCAGTCATCGATGGCAAGTTGGATGAAGCGGTATGGGCGAATATCGAGGGTCTGGACCTTCGCTATGGCGATGAAGCGCTGCGCGCCTCGTATCCTGGTATTGGACCGTGGCGGAGTGGTCAATGGCAGCCGGAGATCAACAGTGTGCGGGCGCCAGTGGTAGACCCAGCCGATGCCACGATCAAGTGGTTCTTCAAAGGCGACATGCTGTACTTGGGCGTGGATGTGCGCGACCAGGCGGTGTGGGGCTTGAATCAATTCGATCTATGGGATGGCATTCGGTTCGTCATCAACGATCGGGCCGAGGTGGATCCGGGCGACAACAACTTGCTGCGTCGCGAGTTGACGGTGCGGGTGGATTCGCTGGGGCAATTGGCGGTGGCGGATTATCTGACCGTGTTGATCGATTCGTTCAAGACCTCCAGTGCGGCCATGGCGTTGAAGCCGGGCACCACGGTGAATAATTTCAACGACATCGATGCTGGGTACAGTTTTGAATTGGCCATCGATTTGACCAAATTGGGCTATCCGGTGGGCCGCGGCGATGGCGCATTATTCATCAGTGCCACGCTATTCGACGGCGATGCCTTTGCCAACCCAGCCGATACCTATGGCAACCGAGTGTGGTGGATGCGCGAAGGCTCCTGGCCCGCTGCTCCCGCTTGGGCCTATATGGATCCCGGTGCTGTGATCACGGGAGTAAAAGAACTGGCGAGCAACACCAGCAATTTGCCGACTCAATTTGCGGTGCTGGGCAACTACCCCAACCCGTTCAATCCATCTTCGATTATTCGTTATGCGCTTCCTGAAGATGGTCGGGTAACGTTAAAAGTCTATAATATCCTGGGTAATGTGGTTGCTGAGATTCCGTTAGGGATGCAGAAGGCTGGCATCCATGAAGTCTCATTCAACGCCGAAAAAATCAGCTCCGGCATTTACTTCTACCAACTGCAGCTCGTGTCTGGCCGCAACAATAGGGTTGCCCTTAGCACGACTGGCAAGATGGTGGTGCTGAAATAAGCCATCAGCATGTGGGGCTTTCATGCCCCTGGAACAATAGACCTCAAAGGTCGCTATGACCTTTGAGGTCTATATTTTTAAAACGCCGTGAAATGTAATTAGCAAATTGCGCCACTGGCAGATTTTTCCACTGATTTTTGGCATCAGCCAAAAATAGCACGTTAACGAAATGATGAAATTATCTTTTTTGAGCGGTTGAAAATTTGTATGAATGACATCCTCCCGAACATCTTAAGCGCTTCGGAAATGTCTATTCCATAACCCATGGATTGAAATGGTTAAGAGGCTCATTATGAAAATCAAGCGGAAGACAAAATCATGGCGCTGCTCGACAGCGATACCACTGTTCCTATCATTTTTCATACTGCTAACTTATTTGCCGCTTCAGGCTGGGACCACTGGTAAGCTGTCGGGTCGGGTGACCGACAAGCAAAATCAGCCATTGCCGGGTACCAATGTGATTTTGATGGGCACCAATTTGGGGGCGGCTACGGACCTGCAGGGATATTATAATGTCATCAACATCCCTCCCGGCCGCTATCAGGTTCGTTTTTCTTTTATCGGCTACAAAAATCGAGTGGTGCAGGATGTTCTAATAACGGTGGATCATACGACCACACTGGATGCCGTGCTGGAGGAGAGCACCATCGAGGGCGAAGCCGTGACCGTCGTTGCGGAGCGGCCAGTGGTGGAGTTGAATTTAACCAGTTCGGTCTCCACGGTGACCAGCAAGGACATTCAAATCATGCCAGTCCGACAACTGAACGAGATTGTGGATTTGCAAGCTGGTGTTGTGGATGGACATTTTCGGGGTGGCCGACTTGGCGAGGTTCAATATCAAATCAATGGCGTGACCGTGAACAATAGTTACGACAATAGCTCATCGGTGCAAGTCGATCGCTCGCTACTGCAGGAAGTGCAGGTCATCAGCGGGACTTTCGACGCCGAATACGGCCAGGCCATGAGCGGTGTGGTGAATGTCGTGCTCAAATCTGGCTCGGATAAATTCTCTTGGAATGCCGAGACCTTTTTGAGCGATTACATGTACACCAGTGGCAATCGGCGCAAGGCAGAGGATAAATTTCGGCCATTGGCCATCCAAAACTATCAATTCAGTATTAGCGGCCCCACTTTTTTGCCAAGCACCTATTTCATTCTAAACACACGTCGTTATATCGATAACGGCTACATTTTTGGGAAACGGCGTTTTCTACCAACCGATCGCGCCGATTTCGAAAAAAGGATTTTCAACCCTTCTGGGGATAATAAGGAGCTCCCATTATCATTTTCTGACGATGTCTCTGGACTGGTCAAATTCACCAATCGCTCGTTCCAAAATATCCAATTGGAATATCAAGCGATTTATAACGTGATTCATGCGCAGCGTTATAATTTTGCTTTTCGGCTTAATCCCGATGGCCGATCGAAACAGCAAACCACCTCGGTGGTCCATGGTCTGGATATCACCCATACGCTGTCATCGAATACTTTCTATAACCTCAATTTCAGGCAGAACTATTTCGATTATCACGATTATGCGTATAAGGATTTCAATGATCCTCGCTATGATGCGGCTGGTCCGCCGCAGGGGGATGCCAATTATGAGCTGGGTGCCATCGTTCAGGGTGTAGATCTAAGTCGCTTCAAACAGCGAACCAACACGCTGGTTGCCAAAGCCAGCCTCACCAGTCAGGTGAGCCGAACTCATCTGGCCAAATTTGGGGCGGAACTGCAATATTCAAAGGTGCAATTTGGTGTACCAGGCTATATTATTGGCACCGGGCTGTTATTGACGCGGCATATCAATGAGCCGCCAGATTATCCCCCGATTGCCACCTATCGCCCCATTTCTTTCGTGGCATTTGCGCAAGATCAAATCGAATGGCGCGACTTCATTGTCCGAGCTGGCACGCGGCTGGAATATTTCGATGCTCGATCGACGATCCCCAGCGACCTCCAGAATCCAGCCAATGCCATTCAAGGGGCGCCGGCTTCCTATCCCAAGAAAACCTCGAAGAAAATCACGCTGGCTCCACGGATCGGTGTTTCTTATCCGATGACCTCGAGCGCCGCCCTATTTTTCGCCTATGGTCATTTCTATCAAATGCCAGCTCTGGGACAAATTTTTACCAATTCCGATTATCAAATATTGGATGAATTACAAGCTGGTGGCATTAGCTACGGGGTCATGGGCAATCCAGATATCAAACCAGAAAAAACCGTTCAGTATGAATTTGGCTATAAACATGCCCTCACCCCAAACTTGGGTTTTGATTTCAGCATTTTCTATAAGGATATTCGCGATCTGCTAGGCGTTGAATTTGTATCGACCTATGCTGCGGCTGAATATGCCCGGTTGACCAATGTTGATTTCGGCAATGTGCTGGGCTTTACCGTGGCCCTGGATCAACGGCGGATGGGCCCGATTAGCACCATGATCGATTATACCTGGCAGCGCGCCATGGGCAATTCCAGCGATCCGCGCGAAACGGCAACCCGAGCTGCTGCCGGCGAAGATCCTCGGCCGCGACAAATTCCGCTCAATTGGGACCAGCGGCATACGTTGAATGCCACCATTCTGGTGGAACTTCCCAGCCGCTTTGCCGTGAGCACGATCATCCGCTACGGCAGCGGTCAGCCTTATACTCCCGCCATTAAAGCTGGGTTCGGAGGCGGATTAGAGGCCAACTCCGGCGTAAAACCAGCATCCACCCGGATCGATTTGCGGGCGGAAAAATATTTCCGATTTCGAAATCTGAACCTAAGCCTATTTGCACGGATTTTGAATCTGCTCGATACTCGATTCGTCAACGGCTTTGTGTTCGATGATACTGGAAGTCCAGATTATTCACTAAACCCGATTGGGCAACGCGCTACCCTGGCCGATCCAGGTCGGTATTATCCGCCTCGCCGCGTCGAATTGGGCATAACTTTGGGATCAGCCAATTAGCGATGGAGGAAAGAATATGCGCTTGATAAAGTTTCTGTTGTTTTGGCTCATTATCCTCTGCGTCGTTCCGGCGTGGCTGGCGGCTCAGTATCTGCCGGTAGTACCACCGGAGCAACGCGGCCGCGTCGATGCCGAACGAGCGGGCTATCATGATGCCGCCAACATCCGCACCGTGTTTTATAATTACGGCATGGTGGGTGACTATCCGCCAGATCCCCGCAATGTGGATTTGAGCGTGTTCCACTCCTGCGAGGTGCCCAAAGGGAGTGGCCTGAATTACACCGATGGCACGACTCCATTTGTGCTCGCCAAACTGTTGGACCGCAAAGGTGTCTATTTTCATATTATGGAGACCGGCTATCGAGAACGTCAAGGCACCAGCCCTATCCGCAATCGCATTATGCGCTATGAACCACGGCCGGGGTACTTTCAAGCCGATCCCAGCATCAATCAGGGGCGATCACCCGCCATCAGCAATGATCCCCGAACCTGGCCAAATTTCTGGCCAGATAAGGTCAATGATCCCGATGATCCCGGCTGGAGTGGTAGCTGGAATGGCTACTTCGGTAAGCGACCCAACGCTGATCAGGAGAGCTTCACCGTGATGGATGACGATTTCTACGATGCCTGGGACTTCTATCCTGATAGCCGTGATGAAACGCGCCGCGGCATGGGCTTGCGAGTCGAAGTCCGAGGTTTCCAATGGGCCAATCCCCAGTCAGGAAATGTGATTTTCTGGCACTACGACATCAGCAATGAGAGCACAACGGATTACAATGACAATATCATTTTTGGCATGTACATGGATTCGGGCGTGGGCGGATCGGCGCTGTCCTGCGATGGGGTTTATGAGTCGGATGATGACAACGCCTATTTCGATAAATCGTTTGGATTGAACCTGGTGTATACCTGGGACAAATTGGGCCATGGCATTGGATTGAGCTCCAATTGCTTGAAAACCGGTTATCTGGGCTATGCCTATTTGGAAACACCCGGCAATCACTATGATCAAATCGATAATGATGATGATGGCATTCTTAATGAGCGCCGCGATTCAGGGCCTGGAGAGTTGCTCATTGGCTATCAAGCGATTCTCGATTATGTCCAGGCCCATTATAATGTCGCCCAGTTCGAACGGGCGATTGGCACCATCGCTACACGACCCGCTTATCGCGCCACTCGCTGGTGGACCGGCGATGAAGATATGGATTGGGTCCAGGACCTGCATGACACCGGCGCGGATGGGGTGTTTGGCACCAACGACACTGGCGAAGGCGACGGCATCCCCACCAATGGCGAGCCCAATTTCGATCGCACCGATCTCAATGAATCCGATCAGATCGGTCTCACCGGTTTCCGCATGAACCGCATCGTAGCTGGCGCTGGCAATCCCAGCCAGGATACCGATAACATCGTCTTCTTTGACGAAGGCAAGCAATGGCCCACTCGCCTCTATAATTTTTTCACCGATCCCAATCCCGAAGGCCGATTCGATCAAGCGCTGATTCTGAATTATAATATCGGCTTCCTCTTTGCCTCAGGTCCCTTCCGATTGATCGCGGGCAAAACCGAACGCTTCAGCCTGGCGCTGGCTTATGGGGCGGATCTGCAGGAGCTTCGAACCACCGTCAAAACAGTGCAACTCATTTACAATGCGAACTATCAATTTGCGGTTCCGCCGCCACTGCCGAAAGTGACCGCAGAGGTCGGGGATGGCTGGGTGCGCCTATCCTGGGATGATGCCGGGGAACGTGGAATCGATCCAGTGTCGCTGGAAGCCGACTTCGAAGGCTATCGCATCTATCGGTCAACCGATCCCGAATTTCGTGACCCGAGGGTAATCACGACCGGCCGGGGCACGGGGCCGATCGGCAATGGTCGGCCCATCGCCCAATTCGATCTGATCAATGGCGATCGTGGCTTCTCCGAACAGGTGGTGGAGGGCGTCGCCTATTATCTCGGCGATGATTCCGGTCTCACCCATACCTGGACTGATACGACCGTCATCAATGGGCAGCTTTATTATTACGCCGTCTGCTCCTACGATCACGGTTCTGATTCGTTGGGCTTTTATCCATCGGAAAATTCCATTTCCGTGTCGCGGACACCGCGCGGTGGCACCATTCTTCCCATCAATGTCGTGGCTGTTCGACCCGAGCCGAAAATCATGGGCTTTGTTCCTGCCGTGGCTTCCGATGGCGTGCAAATCCAGGGCCGAGGCATGGGCACGGTCAACGTCGAAGTCGTAAACTCCGCCCTGGTACCAGACAATCATATCTTCTTGCTCAAGTTCAAAATTCCTTCTCAGGACAGTATTCGGGCAGCGTTCTATGATCTGATCGATAGCACCGAAAACAAATATCTGTTCCGCAACGGCTACGATCTGGACGGCCAGGGCATCGGTCAGGTGGCGGTGGGCTTGCTACCCATTGTAACGACGCCCAAAACCATCAGCGTCGATACGGCAAATACTGGCTTCACGCCCCAGAGCAAAACCAATCTGCGGCTGAAGGCGAGCTATCAATATCAGCAATCCATCAATCGTCGCCGCACCGGCTTTCCCGATCCCATTCGGATCACCTTCACCGATACGCCAGTGGAAACCTCGCTGGCAGCTATTGGCTTGCCTGCTCGGCCCTGCAAATTTCGGGTGGAGGCGCTCAGCGATTCTGGCGCACTGCGTTTGAAATTTCGCATTCGGGATCTGGATCGTGACGGCACACTTAGTTATATTGATGAATTCATCGATGTCGTGACATTTGTACCTGAAAAAGGAACGCAACCCCAGGTTACCTGGCGTATTGAAATAGATAAAGAACGCCAGTTGGCGGCAGGTTCGATCATCCCACCAACCCAGGGCGATGTGTACGATCTCAAATTGATCTATCCGCTGGGCCAGGGCGATGTCTTCATGTTCACCAGCAAAGGCCAATCCATCGATCCTAACAAAGCCCGCCAGGAGTTCTCAGAAGATCCTTACGTGGTTCCCAATCCTTATGTCGGTTCGGCCAGTTTCGAGGCGGAGCGATTTGCTATCTCTGGCCGAGGCGAACGGAGGATCGAGTTCCGCAATCTGCCCGAAAAATGCACTATCCGCATTTACACGGTTCGTGGGGAATTGGTGCAAACGCTCTATCACGATGGCTCCACGCTCAGTTTCGTGGCCTGGGATTTGAGAACCAAAGACAATTTAGATGTGGCGCCAGGTCTCTATATTTTCCATGTCGATGGAGGCGACCTGGGAACCAAAATCGGCAAGTTCGCCATCATTAAATAACCAATGGGTGAGATATGAAAGTGCATGATGATAAATTGAAATTCCAGATAAAAGCACAGGCGCCGAGCCGACTCTTGTGGCTATCGTTAAGCCTGCTTCTTTTGCTCCCGTCATGGCATCCCAGCGTCATGGCGCAATCCAAAACTGGCACTACCATTGGCCAATTTCTATTGATCGAGCCCAGCGCCCGCTACACAGGCATGGGCAATGCGGGCGTGGCCTCGTACGATGAAATCGCCGCCGCTTATTACAATCCTGGCGCTATTGGACGGCTGCGGGGCTATGGTCTCCAGTTCACCCATAGCCTCTGGCTGGCCGATATCCGCTACGATTACGTGGCCGCTTCGATCCAGATGGGGACGATTGGAAATCTGCTGGTGACAGCCACCTCGCTGAATTCGGGCGAGATCGATGTCCGCACTGTGGAACAGCCATTGGGCACGGGCGAGCGCTATTCGGTTTCCAACTTTGCGCTGGGCCTGGGCTACGGCCGCCAGTTGACCGATCGCTTCTCCATGGGGTTTACGATCAACTATGTGCAAGAGACGATCTGGCATAGCTCGCTTTCCACCGTGGCCATCAGCGTGGGGACGTTGTACAATTTGACCACCAATGGGGTTCGGCTGGGCGCCAGCATCTGCAATTTTGGGATGCCCGCCCGTTATTCGGGTCGAGATTTGAGGATTATTTATGATAACGATCCATCCAAATATGGCGATAACAGCAGCCTGCCTGGCCAGATCTATACCGATGCCTATCCCCTGCCCGTGATCTTTCGAGTGGGGTTGAGCGTGCCCATCGAATTCTCGCCCAACAATCGGCTGCAATTGGCAGTCAATGCGTTTCATCCCAACGACAATACCGAAAGCATCAGCTTTGGGGCGGAATGGCTGCTATTCAAATCCTTTGGCCTGCGAGCGGGCTATCAAAATCTGTTCCTGAAGGACTCCGAGGTGGGACTGACCCTGGGCGCAGGCCTGCAACTGGACGTGGCTGGCCACTTCTTCCAGTTCGATTACGCCTGGGCCGATCACGGACGCCTGGAGAATGCGCAGCGGTTTACGGTGGGGTTTTTGTTTTAATCAGCGGTCAGTAAACAGTGATCAGTAATCAGTAATCAGTGATCAGTGATCAGTGATCAGTAATCAGTGATCATTAGAGAAGGAGGTGGGATATGAGTTATTTACCGCATGCAAAGAGCTTTCGGGATTTGATTGTTTATCAGAAAGCCAGGGCGCTGGCAAAGGATATTTTTGAGATCTCGAAACGCTTTCCCAGGGAAGAAATGTATTCGCTAACCGATCAGGTTCGGCGTTGTTCCCGCTCTGTCGGCGGTCAAATAGCAGAAGCCTGGGCCAAACGAAGGTATGTGAAACATTTCGTGAGCAAGCTAACCGATGCCGACGGCGAACAAAATGAGACCCAGCACTGGATTGAAACGGCCAGCGATTGTCGTTATCTGAATGAAAATGAAACGACTGGTTTCTTGCGTCGCTGTGAGGAAATCGGTCGCTTGCTGGGTGGTATGATCGAAAAAGCAGATCAGTTCTGCTCAGAAAATATGAATGTGATCCGAGATGAAGCCGATGAGTTCTTCTCGATAGTTATTCGGGATGGCGATTAGTAACCAGTAACCAGTAACCAGTAATCAGTAATCAGTAATCAGAAACGAGTCACTGACAACCGTTCACTGATAACTGATAACTGATAACTGATAACTGATAACTGACAACTGATCACTGACAACTGATCACTGACAACTGACAACTGATCACTAAAAAACGGAGTTCAACAGTGTTCCGTCATCTAAAAGTCATTCTAATTTTGTTGACAGTAACAAAAATTGCCACAGGTCAATCCATCACCCAAAATGACAGCACCTTCCTGCGGCAGGTTCAGAAGGCATCCTTCGATTTTTTCTGGCAAGAAGCCAATCCCGACAACGGCTTGATCAGGGACAATAGCCGAGCCGATTCGCCGTGCAGCATCGCCTCGGTGGGCTTTGGGCTGACGGCCATCTGCATCGGCATCGATCACAACTGGATCTCACGGGAGGCGGGACGCCAGCGGGTACTCACGACATTGAATACCTTCTGGACCAAACCCCAGGGACGGGATGCCCAGGGCTACATTGGCTACAAAGGATTCTTTTATCATTTTCTGGACATGAAGACCGCACAGCGCACCTGGAATTGCGAGCTGTCATCCATCGACACGGCGCTGCTTTTGGCGGGCATTCTTTATGCAAAACAGTATTTCAGCGAAGACCAGGTCGACGAAAATCAAATTCGGGCCCTGGCCGATTCCATCTATTATCGGGTCGATTGGCAATGGATGCGCAACTATCAGCCCAACATCACCCTGGGCTGGCATCCCGAAACTGGCTTTATCAATGCCTGGTGGCGGGGCTACAATGAAGCCATGATCATGAACATCCTGGCGCTGGGATCGCCGACGCATCCTGTGCCAACATCAACCTGGAGCGCCTGGACCAGCGGCTACTCCTGGCAGACGCATTATGGCTATTCCTATGTCAATTTTCCACCGCTGTTCGGCCATCAATATTCCCATTGCTGGATCGACTTTCGAAATATCCAGGATGCCTATATGAAAAATAAAGGCATCACCTATTTTGAAAATTCCCGTCGAGCCACGCTGGCGCAACGGGAGTATTGCATCGCCAATCCTGGCAAATTTAAAGGCTATGGCGAAAACGTCTGGGGCATTACGGCCAGCGATGGCTACAACGGCTACAAGGCCCGTGGCGCTCCGCCTGCTCAAGGAGATGATGGCACCATCTCCCCCACTGCTCCTGGCGGCTCCATCCCATTTGCGCCCGAGGTCTGCATCCCAGCGCTGAAATATATGTACGATACCTATCGCCAGAGCCTCTGGACCAAATACGGGTTTTGCGACGCCTTTAATCTAACGGTGAATTGGTGGTCGCCCATCGTCATCGGCATCGACCAGGGACCCTTCGTGCTGATGATCGAAAATTATTTCAGCGGCAAGGTCTGGGACACCTTCATGCAGAACCCAGATATTCAGCGGGGTCTGGAGCGAGCGGGATTTGTCACTATCAGCGGGGTGCAAAACCGTCAAACCCAGCCGCCAATGGATTATGTGCTCTATCAGAACCATCCCAATCCGTTCAATTCGTCGACGGTAATTCGCTATCTGATTCCAGAATCTGCTGCGGTGAAAATTACCGTCTTTGATGTCCTGGGGCAGGAAGTGGCGGTGTTGGTAGATGAAACAAAAACCCAGGGCGAGCATTCAATAGCGTTCGACGCCAGTGGTCTCGCCAGCGGCATCTACTTCTGCCAGCTTCGGGCTGGTCATTTCACCGCTATCAAAAAGATGCTGCTGGTGAATTGAACTGTGTTTACCGAACAATCACCCCAACCGAACGGAAAGACGAAAACATATCCCTGCTTATCTGAATATTTCCACCTTTCCCCCCTATTCAATCGACACCATTTCCCCCCCACGCAAGGGGGGTCAGGGGGGATGTTATAAAATTTTTTAGCAGAAGGTCTCATTTTTAAAGATTGAATCATGAAGCATAAAAAAAATTGGTCGGCTATTTTTTTAATACTGGCTGTGGCCTGCTTCCCTGCGGCGCTTTCGGCCCAGTTGATCATCGATCCTTTCGATAATTTTCCAGACACCAGCCGCTACCACATTCTGGCGGGCTCGGCGGGGAATTCGCTCGCCATCAACGCCTCTCGGGACACATTGGTCGAAGGCCAGGGCGCTTTTCGTTGCCACTGGCAGGTGCAGGCCAATTCCTTCGTTGGCATCTGGACCCGAATGGAATTCTGGCATCCCGACTCCAATGGCCTCTGGGACCTGTCGCCCTATTTGAGCCTGCGTTTCTCCTATTTTAATGCAAGTCCCTCTTCCAGGCCAGGCTATGTTAAATTGCAGCTCTATTTTTTTGATGCGAGCCATTCCCCTGCCAGTGCGCAGCGCTCTGATGAAGTAGAAATATGGTTGCTGGACATCGATATTCTTGACTCGGCACCTGGCTGGAGACAGATCGAACTGCCCTTGCGACAGAGCGATATCGGGGCGCTGGAAAAAGATAAATGGCTGCCATCGCCGCTGGGGATTGCGGGCAATGGTCGCCTCGATCTGGATAAAATTCGGGGCTTTGCCTTTGCCTTCGTGGGATCGGCCAGCCTGTTTCTCACCGATACCAAATCGGCCACGGGCGTGCTGTTCCTGGATGATTTCCGCATGGTGGGTCAGGCGGCTGGCGATCTGTCGAGCGCCGTACACATTGTGGTGCTGGGTTCCTCCACAGCCGAAGGCACTGGTCCCAGCGATCGCCGTAACGCCTGGGTCAATCGCTACCGTGATTTTTTGAAATTGGAAAACAGTAACCATCGGGTGGATAATCTCGCCAAAGGCGGCTATACCACCTATCATATTTTGCCCACAGGCCAGGCCACGCCAGCCAATCGGCCCCAACCCGATCCTCAGCGCAATATCACCTACGCCCTGGCGCTGGAGCCCGATGCCATCATCATCAATCTGCCGTCCAATGATGCCACTGCTGGTTATAGCGTGGCCGAACAACTGGCCAATTATGATACCGTCCTGGCGGCAGCAAAACGCAACCAAATCCCTGTTTGGATCACGACCACGCAGCCCCGCAATCTCTCCGAAGCAGGCCGAAAAAATCTCATGGCGCTGCGGGATTCCACCCTGGCACGGTTCGGTAAATATGCCATCGATTTCTGGAACGGCCTGGCCCAGGAGAACGGCACTATCAAGCCGCAGTACGATAGCGGCGATGGCATCCATCTCAATGATGCCGCCCATGAAATTTTATTCCAGCGGGTTCGGGATAAAGAAATCCCCAAAGCGCTACTTAGCGCTGTGTTCGAGCATCATTCCCTGCCACGGACGCCGATTCTTTTGTCGAATTACCCCAATCCGTTCAATTCCACGACTTTGATCGAATTCGACCTCCCGTCGCCGAGAGTGGGTGCATATGAGATTTTCAATCTATCGGGACAAAGTATCCTCAGCACAAAAAATCAGTTGTTTCGTGCTGGGCGCAACCAGATTCTATTCCATGCCAATGGATTGGCCTCGGGAGTCTATCTCTATCACATCAGATTGGGCCAGGAGGCATTTCGGGGGAAGATGACCTGCTTGAAATGAAGATAGATTGGTTTGAATGAACGTCATTTCTCGATCATGATTTGGTCGGATTGGTTAAAGATAGCGATTTTTTTCCAATGGATAGAAACAACTCAACGGATAAATTTTTAGGAGAAATCTGTTGGATGCATCCGTCCGTTGGGGAAAGAAATAATTTGAATTAATTTGCCCAACTGATAGATGAAACCAACGGATAAAAAATCTAAAAAAGAATCCGTTGGGTTGTTCCAATCCGTTGGCGGAAAACATAATTTAAATTAACCTGCCCTACGGATAGATGAAACCAACGGATAAAAAATCCAAAAAAGCATCCGCTGGGTTGTTCCAATCCGTTGGCGGAAAAAATAAATTGAATTAACCTGCAAAACGGATAGATGAAACCAACGGATAAAAAATCCCAAAAAGCATCCGTTGGGTTGTTCCAATCCGTTGGCGGAAAACATAATTTGAATTAACCTGCCCAACTGATAGATGAAACTAACGGATAAAAAATCCAAAAAAGCTTCCGTTGGGTTGTTTCAATCCGTTGGCGGAAAA
>Ga0209162_1000282_pt1 | contig 56712 bp, 47 predicted proteins | sample YNPNPMetaG_FD_187121 | JGI IMG/M metagenome (GOLD analysis project Ga0209162, IMG submission 187121) | Anoxygenic and chlorotrophic microbial mat microbial communities from Yellowstone National Park, USA - YNP NP MetaG (SPAdes) (version 2) ...
GAATACCACCCTGGTGATTGTCCAAATGCTTGCAGAGGCTATTTGACACTACCTGCCACGCCGCGTGCGCTGCGTGTAATAACCCGTGCAGCGCCGGGCACTGAGGCCGGCAGCCCATAGTCCGTGAGATGTGGGCAAAAATCGGGGGCGGTAGCTGGGGGCGTGTCTCAATTTCGTCGGGCCTGGCCGCTTTGCAGGACAACTGCGAGCAGTTGTCCTACAACTTTGGGACACACCCGTAGCTGGTTGACATTTGCTGCCGATGAGTTATAATTATATGCAGGCGGGTGTAGTTCAGCGGTAGAACGTCAGCTTCCCAAGCTGAATGCCAGGGGTTCGAATCCCCTCACCCGCTCTTTTTATATTTGACCTCATTGCAGAGACGCCGTGAGCGCAGAGTTTTACATTAAGAGCCTGCCCGAAAAACCGTACAAGCGGCAACCTGTGAGGGATGCGTCGGCTAGTTTTTCGGATAGGCCCTGAGTATCACCGACAGAAAAAATGACTTCAGGCAACCAAATCCGCGATTGAGCCAGAGCTAGCGGCCCGTTTATGGTCGGTAGCTCACTCCGTATACCGTAATGCCCCAGCTCCGTCTGTAACTTCGCATTAACGAAACTGCAACGTTCTCCACACATTTATGAGGCACTTAATCGTGTACAATGGTCTCTGCAGGTACACAGTTGCAGATGAGTGAGGGATGAGACGCTGATTGGCAGGACTCTGGGCAAGTATCGCATTGTCGAGCACATAGGAAGCGGTGGTATGGCCGAGGTCTACAAGGCGTACCACCCGGGGCTCGACCGCTATGTGGCCATCAAGATACTGCACCCCTTCCTGGCCGAGGAGGAGGACTTCCTGACCCGCTTCCAGCGCGAAGCGAGAAGCGTGGCCGCGTTCCGCCATCCCAACATCGTGCAGGTCCACGACTTTGACTTTGACCCCGAGAGCAACTCCTACTACATGGTGATGGAGTTTGTGGATGGCCCCAGCCTAAAGACCCGCCTGCGGGAGCTGGCAGAAGCAGGGGAGCTTATGCCTCTGGAAGAGGCGGTCCACATTGTCCTGTCGGTTGCTGATGCTCTCGACTATGCCCACCGGCATGGGATGGTACATCGCGACATCAAGCCTGCCAATATTATGCTGACCTCCACCGGTCAGGTGATCCTCTCCGATTTCGGGATCGCGCGCATGGTCAACACCACCACCCTTACCGCCAGTGGGGCCATGGTTGGGACACCCGCGTATATGGCTCCAGAGCAGGGGCTGGGCAAAGTTGGCGACACAAGGTCTGATATTTATTCTTTGGGCGTCGTGCTCTACCAACTGGTTACGGGTAAACTGCCCTTCGATGCGGATACCCCGCTCGGCATAGTACTGAAACACATTAACGCCCCTCTCACACCGCCCACTCTCCTTAACCCGGACCTCCCGCCGGGTATAGAAGCAGTTATTACCCGTGCCCTGGCAAAAGACCCCGAGCAGCGCTATCAGTGCGCAGCCGAGTTCGCTGCTGATCTGAGAAGGGCGCTCGCTGGTGAACCGGTCGCACTGCCGAGACCGGAGCCTGCACAGTGCCTGGAGACCAATATCGCGCCTCCAGAGAAGCAACAAGAGAGGCCTGCCCATCGCCTGCGCAGGAAACTGGCTGTGGGTGTGGCAATGGCGCTTGTACTGGTTCTGAGCAGCCTGGTTGCGTTTGCCAACACAGGAACCTGGAGATGGCTTTCTGCTGTTCCATCCCCTTCACTTTCTCCTGCGCTTGTGGCAAACATCTCCCCCACCGCCACCTCCACGCCTGATCTGACAGCCACTTACGATTTTCTCTCCACGCAGGTTGCTTCCGGTATTATCGCAGCACTGGCCACAAGGGATGCTTTGTCTACCCGGGAAGCAGCCGCCCGCGCCCCAACTCCAACTTCCACGCCCACAAGCACCCCCACTCCTGATCTGACGGCGACCTATGTCGCTGCCTGCACCTTTGATATGGCGATCGTAAATGACCCTCCGGTGTATCCCGCCGTCCTTATGCCCGGCCAGCAATTCGTTAAACGCTGGACGGTCAAGAACACGGGCACATGCACATGGCCGGCAGAGAGCAGGCTGGCCTATGCTTCTGGGGACGAATTCGAGATAGTGACAGCGCCTGAGGTCATGCCGCTTTCCCCTGGGGATACAGCCGAGTTAAAAATCACCCTGCGCGCGCCCTCGAAGTATGGCAGTTACACAGGCGTATGGAGGCTCCAGTGGGGTGAAGGAAGGCAGATGGGGGCGGAGTTACGGGTCAACTGCCGTGTAGATGTGACTCCCACGCCTTCACCAACTGGTACGCATCCTGCCCCCATACAGACAATTGCCACGCAACCCGCGGAGCCATTGTGGATGTCCGTACCGGTCCTGGCCTGGTGTAACGAGTCCAAAAGCCAGGGCCGGATTGAATGGGGCGCAGGCGGAGGGGCGGGTAAGCCGTACCGTTATTTCTTCAGCCACGTAGCCCCTGAGTATGAACTGCCTGGCCCATATTATCTGACCCCAGGCCTGCCTCACGTGGAGACCTACCTGACAGTTTCGGGGACAATTGTATGGCCGGTGCCCAGGGATTGTTGCCTGGATGATTACGGGCGCTATGTCAGCCCGCAAGGCTACGAGATTGTGTGGTACAAAGTGTGGTACTCAGCAGATCAGTGTCCATAGCACGGCAACCTGCGCTTACCCATATCTCACTGACTACTCTGACCCGTCAACTCCGGCGCCTGGGGTGTGTCCCAAAGTTGTAGGACAACTGCGAGCAGTTGTCCTACAAAGTGACCAGGTCCGACAAAATTGGGACACACCCGGCGCCTGGCTGTGTGGGCTGTGCTTGCGTGGCAATGTATCGGCATTGGACAATCCGGTCAGTTCGAATCAGCGCAGCAACATCAGGATTTGCACCGGTAAGCATATCTGTACACCCTGTACTTGCCGGAAGTGTGCCCCCAGGACAATGTTCCGCTGTCGTACCGGCGTGGTTTATGACCCGCGCTGCATAGCTGTAACCCGCGCCATGCAACAGGTGTTGTGATCCCAGAGAGTGTCAAATTGCTCCGCGAGCATGAGGTCAATCGCCAGGGACCGGAAAGCACGTCCTGATGTAGGACTCTGCGCTCTCGTCGTCTCTGCGGTGAGTTTTGACAATGAAGTCATTTTGTTCTAAAACTGAGGTGCCGAAATGAAACTGGTATCCCTGATCCTGGCAGCCGGCCAGGGAACTCGCATGAAATCCGATGTACCCAAAGTACTCCACACTCTGCTTGGACGGCCGTTGATCGCCTACGCTATAGAGACAGCACGTGCCCTGACCGGGGTTCCGCCTGTCATCGTAGTGGGCTATGGGGCCGAGGCGGTACAAAGGGCAGCAGGCGATCAGGCAATCTACGTTCTGCAGGTCGAACAACGCGGCACAGGCCATGCCGTGCTCCAGGCACGGGGAGTGCTCGCAGGGCAAAGTGACCTGGTGCTGGTAATGTACGCTGACATGCCGCTTTTGACCGTGGAAACACTGCAACGCCTGGTATGCCGGCAGCAGGAAAACCCCGGTCCGATCACGCTCCTGACTCTGTGGGATGACAACCCGCGCGGATTCGGCCGTGTGATAAGGAACGGAAGCGGTGCTGTGGTCCAGATCGTCGAGGAGGCGGATGCCACGCCGGAACAACTGGCGGTCAGGGAATTGAATGCCGGCGTATACTGCTTTGATGCCTGCTGGCTATGGGCAAACGTGGCCAACATCCCTCTTAACCCTGTCAAGCAGGAGTACTACCTTACCGATCTGATCGCTATGGCGGTCGCACAGGGTGAGCGGGTTGATACCGTCACCGTCGCGGACCCTACCGAGGCGCTGGGCATCAACACCCGGGTACACCTCGCCGAAGCGGGGCGACTGCTGCGTCAACGCATCAACGAGCGCTGGATGCTGGAAGGGGTGACGATCGAGGACCCCGCCACGACCTATATCGAACCTGAGGTGATTATCGGGCGTGATACGCTCATCCTGCCCAACACCTATCTACGTGGCCGCACCACCATAGGCTCCAGGTGTATCATCGGACCGAACACGATTATCGAGGACAGCTCTATAGGGGATCAATGCAGGGTGACAGCCTCGGTGGTGGAGGGGGCAGTGATGGAGGATGATTCAGATGTCGGGCCGTTTGGCCATCTGCGGAAGGGAGCGCGGTTGTGCCGCGGTGCGCACATGGGCAACTTCGGCGAGATTAAGAACGCGACACTCGGTCCCGGCGCCAAGATGGGACATTTCAGTTACCTTGGCGACACCGAGGTGGGAGCCGGAGCAAACATAGGCGCGGGCACGGTCACCTGTAACTATGACGGGGTGCGCAAGCATAAAACTTTCATCGGGGCAGGTGCTTTCATCGGCTCCGGCACAATGCTGGTCGCTCCTGTGCGCGTGGGGGATGGCGCGAAGACAGGGGCAGGCTCGGTAGTGACACGGGATGTGCCTGACGGCACGCTGGTCTACGGCGTCCCGGCTCGCCCACATGGCAGCGTCGCCGGAGGAGGGGAGCAGACCAAGCAGGAGAATGAAGCTGATGACAGAACAATGGTCGCCGGAGCATCTGGTAAGATTGGCCATTGAGGCCCGCGAACGGGCTTATGCCCCTTACTCCGGGTACATGGTGGGCGCAGCCTTGCTGGGTGAATCGGGGCGTATATACACCGGCTGCAACGTGGAGAACGCTGCCTATCCGTTGTGCACCTGTGCTGAGCATACGGCGATAGTCAAGGCGATCTCCGAAGGGGAGCGGAACTTCCTGGCCATTGCCGTCGCCACGGAAAATGGCGGCGCTCCCTGCGGCGCCTGCCGCCAGATTATGCGTGAATTCAGCGAAGAACTCATCGTGCTGATCGCCGATGTCGAGGGCAATTACCGCGAAACAACGATTGCCAGGTTGCTGCCGGATAGTTTCAGTGCCAGAGACCTCGCTCAGGGAGATGTAGACTATGGCTCAGGCTGTGCTGAATCAGGCCACGAGGATCTGCCTTAAAGATTGGGTAGCCATGCTGAAAATCCGCCAGACGGCGCTGCTGACCATTACGGGGGTATCCTCGTATGTGCTCACCTGTGGCCCGCTTTTCAACCCGCTTCTGGCAGCATGGGCGGCGGCGGCTCTGGGGCTGACCATAGGTGGCTGCACGGTGTTAAATATGTGGTTGGACCGGGACATTGACGAGCTGATGGGACGCACAGCCGGCCGCCCGCTCGCGGCCGGCCGCATCGCCTCAGGACAGGCCCTCACTTTCGGAGCGATACTTTCGAGCGCAGGATTTTTGCTCTCCCTGGGGCTGGGCCTGCCATTCAGCGCGGTAGTCCTGACAGGATTCCTGGTTGACCTGCTTGTCTACACCATGTGGCTCAAGCGGCGCACACCGCTCTCTATCATTTTCGGCGGAATCTCCGGTGGAATGCCCGTACTGGCCGGGCGAGTCCTGGCCTTGGGAAGAGCGGACCTGACAGGGTTTCTGCTGGCCAGCTCAGTGTTGTTGTGGATTCCCTCCCATATCCTGACCCTGGCGCTGTACTATGCTGATGACTACAGGCGTGCCGCTGTGCCGGTGTGGCCTAACGTTTATGGCCCCCTCCGCACACGCATCTTCATCGCTGTGGCCAGCCTGCTAAACACCGTTGTACTGGCGCTTTGTACCGTTATGCTGCGCATCCATTCGGCAGTTCAACTGATATTGCTCAGCATGAGCCTGGGCATGTTTATCCTGTCCCTGGTTCAACTTCTTGCCCCGGCCGGCCGGCGTGACTGGCTGCTTTTCAAACTCGCCTCGGTCTACATGCTGGCCTCGTCGCTGCTGCTGACCGTGGGCCGGCTTCTGGGATAGCGCGACATGGGCAATCTGATCGGCATCGTGGGGTACAAAAACAGTGGCAAGACCACACTGACCAGCGGTCTGGCCCGCGAGCTGCTGCGACGCGGCTATCGCGTGGCTGTAGTGAAGCATACGCACCACCCCATAGACCTGCCGGGGAAGGATACCGCTGTCCTGAGAGAAGTCGCGGGGCAGGTGGCCCTGCTCTCCGCCGATGGAGCAGCGATTTTCTGGAAGGAACCTGTGGACCTGCGGAGCATCGTCGCCTATCTGGATGCCCAGATCATACTGGTCGAGGGGCTGAAGGCGGAACGCATTCCCAAGATCGCCTGTCTGCGCGGGAAACCAGATGACCGGGAGCTAATAGACGAATGGGTGATCTCCGTGGTTGGCCCGACAATATGTGTGGGTGAGCTAAGCATACCATGCCACGATCGTGATGACATCGGCGCACTCGCCGATCTGGTCGAGCAGCAATGTCTGGCAGGAGATAGCCCTCACACACCAGGCCCATAGCAGGCGACTTCAGACTTTATGCCCAAGGTGACTGTCACCTATGAGGCCACGTCAAGGCAGGTGACAGTCATCTCTGGCCCTTCAAAACGGGGAAGTGCGGTCTATGCGGGCGGCAGAGCGGCCTGCTCCTCGTCCGTGTCGAGACCGACCACGCGCCCCCATTCACTATGGATTCCCTCCTCGGTTACACCATAGTAAACCCGGAGACGTCCCTCCTCCCGCTGGACCAGATCGTAACGGACGCGGCCGGCGTGTTCTCGTCGCCTCAGCAGGCCCAGGTCACCATGCCATTCGACCTTGCTTTCGTCCACAGGGTTCTCTTCGCTCTGGGTGATGGCGTAGTGCCACAGGCGGCGAGCGGACTTGCGTGTCACGTTCTTGACCACGTTACCGTTGCGCAGATCGCGCATTGTATGGTAGAGTGTGCCTTTACGTTCCTCGGTTGCTACAATCTCGACCCCTGTGCGGGGTGGTTCAACGCGGCCGGGAACTCTCTCCGACGGCTCGGTTACCTCTTCGGCTCGCTCGGCTCGCGCCCGCCGGACCAGGTTGACGATTTCGTCTCGCACGGCCAGGCCGGTCTCACCCTCGCTGCGCACATAAACCTTGCTGTCATCAATGGCGTAAGGTGGGTCATCTCCCCGCGGCACCACCAGGCGCACAACTTTCACCCCCTGGGTCTCCTGTACATCTATGGTGACTTCGAGAGGCGGGGTAATCCGATGCTCGATCTCTTCCTGTAACATCCCGATGACCCGCGAGGGGTTGTGCACCCCAACCGGTGGCTCCTTGGGATCTTCGCTCACTCCGATGTAAAGGGTGCCCCCGTTAGTGTTGGCGAAGGCACATACATCGGCCAGGACGGCATAGAGCCGCCCTCCCCGTCTGGTGCATCCGGCATGGAAATCCTGAATGATGGTGGGGCCTTCCTCACGGGCCATCTGGATGTAGTCCATCGGTGCCCTGGCGGGGCGGTAGGGGCGGGTGCGGGCAAAATCGTTGTCCAAAAATAGCTCCCGTAGCGCGGCGAAGCTCACGTCGGGGATGAGCACTTCGGTCACACGATCACCTATGCCCAGGTACTGAGCATTTTTGGGGTCACGGGTAAGGCGGTGGGCATCCGAACCCTGGATGCAGTGCATGCGGCGTGGATATTCGGGGCGGGAGCCGTCGAAGAAACGGGCGGTGGTGCGCTCGCCTTTCTTTTCCAGATCGGTGACCTCGAGCGCGTGGAGGTGCTGGTTTTGGGTATAAGCGATGCGGGTCTGGCCTCCGAAGCTCAGCCCACGCATCGCCACGCCGTGGTTGGCGTTGGCATGGGCTGCGATCACAATACCTCCAGCCTCGTCAATGACCTGGTAGGCGGTCAGAACGTCGGCAGTCGCTCCCACCTCACTGCTGCCCTGGTCCAGCTTCTCAAGCGGAACATTGAGCTTCCGCAGGATGAACTCGATTTCACGTACGTCGGTCTCAGGGGAGAAAAGGCCCAGGATATGAAAGCCGAGTGTGGCGGTGAACTCAAATCCTGGAAGCACCAGGATTTTTTCCAGGAGGCGACGGTATTCTTTCAGCCGACGTGCTTCGTCTTTACGCAGTCGCCCCAACCGCTCCAGCATCTCCAACTGGCGTATCTCCTCCTTCATCGCCCGGTAACCGGCCACTGTATTGTGGTCAGTGAAGGCGATGATATCAAGTCCCTTATTCTCCGCCTGCAGGAGGATGTCCAGGTAGGAGACGCCCGCCTCAAGGTAATCGGCAGAGGCAGGGGTGTGGATGTGCAGGTCAATACATTTCCACTGAGGAGAGGGTCGTTTCTTTTTTCTTGCCATTAAATCCTAAACTCGCCGGCGCCGCTCAGCCAGGCTTCGTCGTTTGCTTTTGGGCCATTGCTGCCACCAGCCTGGTCAGCTCATCTGGGCGGAATGGTTTAAGGATAAAAGCGTCAGCGCCGACTTTCTCGCACTCCGGTGAGCGGTCCATCCCAGAGGTCATCACCACCGGGATATTGCGCAGAGCTTCATCTGCCTTCAGCTCACGCACGACGCCGAGTGTATCCCGCTTTTCTGAGTGGACGTCCATAAGGATCAGCGCAGGCTGCACTTCTCGGGCCTTTGACACTACCGCCTCCGGGTCTGGCTCGACGATAGCCTCATAGCCCTCGAACTCCAGGACCGTTTTGAGGAGCCCACAGAAGACCTGGTCGTCATCTACGATGAGTATTTTATCCATGTGCCTGATCTCCATCGCTGTCTGCATTCGCCTGCTCCGCACCATCGGGGACGAGCGCGGCTTTGAACACTTCGTCCACATATTCGGCCAACACGAAGGTCATATCTTTACGCACTTCCTCAGGTATGTCGTCGAGGTCTTTTTCGTTTTGCCTGGGAAGGATAACCGTTTTGAGGCCGGCCCGATGAGCAGCCAGGACCTTTTCCTTAATCCCACCTACGGGCAGGAGCTGACCTCGCAGTGTGATCTCGCCCGTCATTCCCACATCGTCGCGCACGCGGCGGCCGGTCAGGAGCGACGCCAGCGCCGTGGCCATAGTGACGCCGGCCGAAGGCCCGTCCTTAGGCACCGCACCCGCGGGCACATGCAGGTGGATATCAATCTGCTCAAAAATGCGCTCCGGGATGTTCAGCTCGGCGGCCTTGGAGCGGACGTAGCTGAGGGCGGCCTGAGCCGATTCTTTCATCACCTCACCGAGCTGGCCGGTGACGGTGAACCCTTTATTGCCAGGCATCCTGGTGGCCTCGCAGAAGATAATCTCACCGCCGGCCATAGTTACACTCAGGCCCGTGGCAACGCCGGGCACCTGGGTGCGCAACTTTGCCTCCGGGAAGTAGCGCGGTTTCTTCAAAAACTGCTCCAGATTATCCGCCGTCACCACCACCTGTTCCGCATGCCCTTCAGCCACACGAGTGACCACTTTGCGAGCCACGCGCCCGATCTCGCGTTCCAGGTTGCGTACCCCGGCCTCGCGTGTGTAATCCCGGATGATGCGGCGCACCGCGTCATCGGTGAACGACAACTCGCCTGGTCGCAGCCCGTTTTCCCGCAACTGGCGGGGGATAAGGTAGCCTTTGGCGATATGCACCTTCTCCGTCTCGGTGTAACCAGAGAGGGTCAAAATCTCCATCCGGTCGCGTAAAGGTGGCGGGATGGGATCAAGCAGGTTGGCGGTGGTGATAAACATCACCTGGGAAAGGTCGAAGGGGACATCAAGATAGTGGTCGCGAAACTCCCGATTCTGCTCTGGGTCCAACACTTCCAGCAGGGCCGAGGCGGGATCGCCCCGGAAGTCCATCCCCAGTTTGTCAACTTCGTCCAGCATGAACACCGGGTTTTTCGATTCCACCCGGCGCAACGCCTGGATGATGCGGCCGGGCAGTGCGCCGATGTAGGTACGGCGATGGCCCCGGATCTCGGCCTCATCGCGCACTCCGCCCAGTGACTGGCGGACAAACTTACGCCCCAGCGCTCGCGCGATCGACTGCCCAAGGCTGGTTTTACCCGTGCCTGGCGGCCCGACAAAACATAAAATTACCCCTTCACGCTCACGGCGGATCAGGTCGGCTGGTTCTTGTTCCGCAAGCTCCCCTTTGCGCTCCTGACGCAGCTTGCGTACTGCCAGATATTCGAGGATACGCTCTTTGATCTCCTCCAGGTCATAGTGATCCTCATCAAGCACCTGTCTGGCGTGAGTGATATCCAGATTATCCTCGGTCTGGACGTTCCAGGGCAGGCTGGTGAGCCAGTCCAGGTAGGTACGGATGACCCCATACTCGGCTGAGGCAGCGGGCAGTTTGCTTAAGCGGTCGAGTTCGCGGCGGGCCTCCTTTTCGGCTTCCTCGGGCATGCCGGCAGCCTCGATCTTCTTGCGGAACTCCTCAACCTCCATCTGCTGCTCGTCAGCCTCGCCAAGCTCGCGCTGGATGACCTTGAGCTGCTCGCGCAGGAAATACTCCCGTTGGGCTTTCTCCATTTCCGACTGGGCGTCGCTCCTGATCTTGTGGCCGAGTTCCAGCACCTCCACTTCTCTGATCAGCAGGCCCAGGAGCTTGCGCAGCTTATCAACGACATAGTCCAGCTCCAGTATTTCCTGAGCATCCTGGAGGTTGATGGTTTTGATCTGGTTGGCGACGGCATAGGCAAGCTGCAGGGGATCCTCAACGTTGAAGATAAGCGTGCTGATCTCTTCCGGTACTCCCTGAGAGAGCTCAGTCAATCGCTGGAAGCTTTCCAGGATACTGCGACGCAGGGCCTCGACCTCTGGGGTACGGCTGCTCTTCTCCGGCGCTATCGTTACGCGCGCTGTCAGGTATGGCGTTTCGCTGACGAACTCCTCCACCCGAATGCGCATCAATCCCTGCATAATCAGGGTGATGGTACCGTCAGGGGACTTAAACAGGCGGTGTACGGCGGCCACTGTTCCGACACGGTAGACATCATCCGGCCCGGGCATCTCCAGCTCCGGATTACGGCTGGCGACCAGGCCGATAAGCCGTTTTCCTGCTACGGCGTCGTCAATCAGCCGGATGGAGCGCGGCTGCCCAACGCGGATGGGCACGGCCGTCATAGGGAAGACCACCAGGCCGCGCAGTGGCAGAATCGGGAGATCAGGAGGAACGGAAGAGATGCTTTCATCGTCCTCCCGTTCGCCTGTGGCTTCAGTGCTTAACTTTGAGAGCAGCGGGGTTTTCAGCAGTTCCCACAGCTCGTCATATTTCTCATCTGGCATTCGTTTACCCATGCCTCTGAACAGCAGCTACAATGGTTTTGGGGATGGTTCATTTTCTCCTCGAAATTGGTTTACACTTTGGGCTGCCTCGAAAATCGGACGCCTGCAACGCTGACTGTAGGGGCGAGATGCACCTCGCCCGTACAGCCTGCAGGGCCGCAGGCCTTTGGTCGGCCTGCGCCGACCAGCACGTCGGCGTAGGCCGACGCGCGGCGCGAAGCGCCCAAAGAGGCCGATTTCAATCGGGCGGCATCCGGCGCGTAACACAAAGTGTCAACCAATGATGAACCATCCCTGGTTTTGCGAACTTTAAAGCGACTCGCAGGAAGGGTGCTCCTCGCTCCTTCTACAGACCATCGTAACTCGTCCGTGTTAAAAGTGTGCCACGGATGCTCTCCGCCATGGTAATTGTACCACAATTGCCTGTACGGCTCAACCCGGCACACAATGCCGGAAAATGAAAAACTCCTCGCCCAGGCTCCAGAGAGCTGCTGAGCGGGGAGCCTCAACTACCCCCAGCCTGCGGAATGCCCCCAAAGGGATTCGAACCCTTGTCGCGGGCTTGAAAGGCCCGTGTCCTGGACCTGACTAGACGATGGGGGCATCTGTGTTTTATTGGTAACTATTCAGCCGATTGAAATCGCCCTCTTCAGGCGCTTCGCCCCAGGTTTCAGCCTGCGCCTACACTGCCTCTGGTGGTGCAGCAAGGCAGGGGCGATTGATTAATCGCCCGTACCTGGCGAAGGCCGACCAATGGCCGCAGGCCCAAAAGGGTGTACGGGCGAGGCGCACCTCGCCCCCTACAGTCACCGTCTGAATAGTTATTTTTATTGTACCATAAAGTCATCTCGCGTCAAGCTTACCAGTGTAGGGTGATTGTTCAACCGTCGATGAAATTGGTGTTAATCAGGGGGGAAGGTCAATGACTTTCCGTAAGAGGGCAGAGTAGAGGCTTCAGCCGGATTTTCTGCCTGAGGGCTCGATGCCTTTGTGGGACACTCAGTACAGCGAAGTCTGGGCACGGCGGTATCGGTGTGTCAACTGCGGCCGTACCTTTCGCCTCTATCCGGCCGGCGTGTGCCGGGAGCACTTTTCTCAACGGGTGAAGGGGCTGGCACCTGTTGGGGCTGAGTTACGGGGCCGTCTCTTTGCTGCTGGAAGCGCCGGGGGTTTTTATGAGCAAGACGGTGGGTATTACACAGTTCAGCGCACCGCCCGGAATGTCCCTGGGATGAAGAGGGAGGAGGTTTTCGAGAGGGTTCGGACGCCGGCCTTGTGGAGCGCTGTGACCCCGGTGAAAGTGAAAGGGAAATGGTATCCCATCGGGGTTGTGGTCGATGCGGGGGGTGGGATTGGCTTGAGTGTGGAAGGGTTGCAGGGGGAGGATGCGGAGACATTGAAGGGATGGCTGCAGCCGGTAGTGGAAGCGGTGGGGGCAGAGCTGTTGGTCACGGATGATGCCGATGCTTTCAAAAAGGAAAACGAAAACCTGAGGGAGATATACCCTCCCTTGCCTGCTTCCCGAAGTTTGAACAATCACGCCTGGCGTCCCACATGGCCAACAAACAGGTGGTCCGGTGGATTGTTTCAGCCGGCATGAAGTGCCCAAATCTAAGTCACGCCATAACTACCTGCGTACCGACTAAGACCCTATCCGAAAAACCGTACAGGCGGCATCCCTATGCCGCTTATGCCGACGCATAGGGATGCGTTGGTTACGTTTTTCGGACAGTAGGGGCGAGGCTTGCCTCGCCCGTACCCCGCCACAGGCCTGCGCTAGCCGGGAGCGCCGGCGCAGGCCGACGCCCGGCACAGCGTGCCCGGGGAGACTGGTTTCCAATCAGCGCATGGCGGCAGGCCAACCGGGCAGGGAGTTACCTTTAGCTTTCCTCACCGTTGATCCGTAGCGGCCCCTCCAGCGGTTGCTGGGCACGCTCCCCAAGCAGGCGTGATTTCTTGTACGCGGCCCAGATTGCCTTAGAGAGGATCGTGCGCATTCCCCCTTTCTCCAGTTGATAGATCGCTTCGGCGCTGGTGCCGCCGGGCGAAGTGACCATATTACGCAACTGGGCCAGATGGAGATTCGACTGTTGTGCGAACTTTGCAGAACCCAAAACTGTCTGCACGACGAGCAATTGCGCCTGATCACGGGAAAAGCCAAGATGAACTGCTGCGTCTACCAGTGCTTCCATCAACAGGAAGACGTACGTTGGGCCTGTCCCGCTGACGGCTGTTGCCATATTCAGCGCGTCCTCATCCGTAACGTACATCTCCAGACCCATCGTTTGCAGGATCGCACGCGCCTGTTCCTTTTGTTCCTCGCTAACAGAGGGTGCAGCCATCCACACCGTCATCCCTTCCCCGATCTGGGCCGGTGTGTTCGGCATGGTACGTATGACGGAGGGGTGGTTGAGTCCGTTCACTATGGCTGCAATGGGCACGCCGGCGACAATGGAGAAGACCAGCGCACCGGGTCGAATATGTCCTCTCAGTTCAGGCAGCACCTTTGGCAAGACCTGGGGCTTGACCGACAGGACAACAATGTCGGCATCCTGAACGGCGGCCACATTGTCAGTGGTCGTGTGTACTCCATGGCGCTCTCGCAGTTCCTCGCACCGCTTCACCAGTGGATCGCTGGCGGTAATCTGATCTGCCGTGACTTCGCCAGCGCGCAGCAGCGCCCGTATCATAGCCTCAGCCATCACGCCGCTGCCGATAAAGGCGATCTTAACTCCTCTAAGTTTACCAGATGACATCAAATCCTCCTCTGAATCCCAAATGTTTTCTGGAATGTTTTTAAGCGGTAACCATTCAGCGTTGACTGAAGTCACCCTTCTTGGGCCGCAGGCCTTTGGTCGGCCTTCGCCGACCAGGTCTCTCAGACGAGCACATATGGGTTGTCGGCGAAGGCCGACAACCGGCACGAAGTGCCCAGGGAGGACGATTTTCAATCGGCGTGAATAGTTACTTTAAGCGTTACCCTGGCGGGTTACCTTTGATCATACGACGTTGTACTCGAAAATCTCCCTCCCCTCGCGGAAGCGGTCCAGGTCCAACGCACTGATATCCATGGTATGGGCCCTGCCGTCAAGTATCTCCTCGGCGAGCAACAGGCCGCAGGCAGGGCCGTGCTGGAAACCGTGGCCACTGAAGCCCCCGATGCAGAAAAATCCCTCCAGTTCTGCCACACGTCCCAGGATGGGGTGCGCATCGGGCGAGTTCTCGTACAGGCCGGCCCACCGGCTGGCCAGTCCTGCACGTTCCAACACAGGTAGCCGCTTCACAGCCGTCTCCAGGTGCACCAGTTCCCATTCCCGGTCAACCGATTGGTCAAAACCCGGTGGCTCGTCAGGATTGGACATACCGGTCAGGATGCCGGGGCCTTCACGGTGAAAGTAGAGCGAGCGGGCAAAGTCGATCACGAAAGGGAAGTCGGGCGGAAGCTCTGCGATCGGTCCTGTGACGACGATCTGGCGGCGCACCGGGGAGATGGGAATGTCCACACCGGCCATGCGGCCCACCTGAGCCGCCCAGGGGCCGGCTGCGTTAACGACCACCGGCGTGGCGACCTCTCCGTAGCGCGTCACAACGCCTTTTACCCGCCCCCCTGCAACATTTATGCCGCTTACTTCAACCCCGGTCAGCAACCTGGCACCCAGCCGCCGTGCTCCGGATACGTATCCCTGCACCACACCTGAGGGGTCTGCCAGGCCATCGTCCGGGTTGAAGGTAGCGGCAAGGACGCCATCCAGGTTCAGCAATGGCACCATCCTGGCGACCGATGGTGGGTCCAGCCACTCCGTGCGCACCCCCAGCCGGTGCTGCATCTCCACGTTCTGACGGAAGACGGCCACATCCCTCTCATTGGTGAGCAGGAAGAGATAGCCGCAGTGACGTACATTAATCGGCTGGCCCAACTCCTCCTCGAAACGGTCAAGCATCGGCAGGCTGAGCAGAGAAAGGCGCACGTTAATCTCGGTGCCGAACTGGTAACGGATACCTCCCGCACATTTACCGGTCGCTTCCATACCGAAGAAGGGTTGTCGCTCCAGCAGAAGCACATTTTTACAGCCTTTGAGCGCCAGGTGGTAGGCGGTGCTGGTGCCCATCACCCCTCCGCCGACGATGACGACATCCGCTGTTTTTGGCAGTTCCATTTCCGACTCCACAGGTATCCCATCAGGCAGACCGGCCGGCCCGATCGCTCTGCAATATGACCACTGCCGTCACGATCAGAGCCGCGCCCAGCCATTGCCATGCTTCCAGACGCTCACCCAGAAAAACCCAGCCCAAAAGCGCAGCGACAAACGGTTCCAGAGTGGCCACCACGCTGGCATTGCTGGCCGGGATCCGCCGCAGTGCAGCGTTGAAAGCCAGTCCTCCTCCCAGTGTGGGCCCCAGGCCCAGAAGCAGCAACCAGGACAGGGCAGTGGAATCGCTCAGCGCGCGTGCCAGGTCCGCAGGTGATTGGAAAGGGGTCATAAACAGCGTCCCTATACCAAGCGCATAAGCCAGCGTGGTCCACAGGGTATAGCGTCGCTGGGCAGCTTTGCTGAAGATAGTGTACAGCCCGTAGGTGAGTCCGGCCCCCAGGCCGGCCAGTATCCCGGGCAGGTTCAGGCGCATTCTTGCCGGGTCGTAGGCCTGACCGACCAGTGCACAGCCTGCACAGGTCAGCAGCACCGCACCGCCCTTTGTCAGGCTTGGCCGCTCCCAGAAGAGCAGGACGCTGAATACAGTGACCCAGGCCGGTGCTGTGTACATCAGCGCTGCGGCCATTCCCATCCCGAGCAGGGCGATGGCATAGATGTATAATATGTAAAACGCCGCCACGCCCAGCAAGCCGAAAGCCAGAAACAATGGCCAGTCGCGACGCTCAACCTTCAGCCAGCTTCGCCTGCGCCAGCCCAATACCGCAAACAATGCCAGTGTGGCAACGGCGGCACGGCAGAAGACGATGGTGAAGCGAGACAGCCCATAAGATTCCAGAGCCTTGTAGAACAGGCCCAATGTCGCCCACAGACAGGCAGCGACAAGTGCCAGACCATATCCGGGCAAATTTTCCGAGCGCACTACAACGCCACCTCGGTGCCCAGCCCCAACTTGCGAGCAGCATCCAGCACAGCCCCGGCTGCTGCCACATCCTGGACTGCCACGCCCACCGATTTGAATAGAGTGATCTCTTCGGGGGAGGTGCGTCCCTCCTTAATTCCGGCGGCGATTTCGCCGAGTTCTGCCCGGATATGAGCTTCACTTATCAGTCCCTGACTCAGCGGGATCAGCAGATCGCCGGCCTCGGCCAGACTGGCCGGGCGGTAGTCAATCACTACCCTGGCCCGGAGCACCGTCTGCGCAGGGATTTCTTGCATCTGCGGGGTGTAGGCGCCCACGGCGTTGATGTGCGTGCCCGGTCTGACATCGGCATCCTCAAATACTGGTGTGGGGGAAGTGGTGGCGGTGCAGATAATATCCGCCTGACTTACGGCTTCAGAGGGACAAGAGGCCACATTGATCGGGAGCACGAGTTTCTCGCCCATTTCAGCCGCATAGGCAGCCGCCCGTTCCCGGATCACGTCGTAGACCCAGGCCTGACGGATGGAGCGTACGGCACATACCGCCTCAAGCTGGGTGCGGCCCTGGACGCCGGCGCCGAAGATGGCAACGCTTTGGGCATCCGGGCGGGCAAGCAGATCAGTGGCTGCGCCGGACGCTGCCCCGGTGCGCAGCGCGGTCAGGTACGTGCCGTCCATCACGGCTGACGGCATCCCCGTCGCCGCATCTATCACGACAACCAACGCATGGATCAGGGGAAGTCCTCGCGTCACGTTGTCGTTGAACACGGAGACGATCTTGATCGCCATGCGGTCGTCTGCTTCAAGGTAGGCAGGCATAAACAGGGTGAGGCCGTTATGCTTTGGCACGTGCAGAGGCACCCGCAACGGCACCTCGGCCTGAGAAGTCGAGAGCTGGATAAAAGCAGCCTTCATTACCTCGATGGCCTGCCGCATCGGCAGTGCCCGGCGCACATCTTCGCAGGAAAGAATACGTATCATTTCCTCACTCCGCACGGATGACCGCAACGATCCACCCCTGGCTGGACTAAGGTTATACAGGATATCCTGAGCTTTGTCAAGTGGAACCATGCAGTTGGGCGTCCGTCATATTTTGCATCCACCCGGCTCGGGCCGCTCTCCAGGCCGCGTCTGACGCCGCCGGCTGTTGCAGGACACCTGCGAGCAGTTGTCCTGCGAGTGCAAAAAAGTGACGGTCGTCCCATGCAGTTTATATCTAACACATTTCTAATGCCCCTCTTGCACAAATCTAATGCTTGAGCGCAATAATTTGGGTGCTTAAACAAACCGGCAGGTGTATCAGGCCACCAGCCAGGAGAGCGATAACAGCGATGTGCGGTCTGATGCACCGACAAAAACCTTAATGCTAAGGAGGTGTGAGATGACCAGCCTGGTGCGATGGGAACCCTTCAGAGAATTGATCAGCCTGCGGGAAGCGATGGACAGATTATTTGAGGAAAGCTTTGTGAGGCCCTGGGGTGGCTGGCTGACCTCACTGGGGGAGGGGACGCTCGCGGTGGATATATATGAAACCGATGAGGCCGTCGTCGTCAAAGCGCCCATTCCCGGCGTCAAACCGGAGGACCTGGATATCAGCATCACCGGCGATACTCTGACCATCCGGGGCGAGACAAAGTCGGAGGCGGAGGTGAAGGAGGATCAATATATCCGCCGTGAGTGTCGCTACGGTTCCTTCTGCCGTTCCCTGTCTCTCCCGGTACCGATCGTGGCCGATAAGGCAGTGGCCGAGTTTGAAAACGGCGTCCTCACGTTGACCCTGCCGAAGGCCGAAGAGGTCAAGCCGAAAACCATCAAGGTCAAAACGAAGAGCGAGTAATAGCACAGCGGGGGAATTATTCCCCCGCTTAAAAATATCTGCACACTGGGAGGAGTTAAAATGACCGTTACCAGATGGAATCCCTGGCGCGATATGATCACCCTGCGTGACGCAATGGATCGGCTGTTTGAGGAAAGTGTGGTGCGACCCGGTTGGGCGTGGAGGGAAAGGGCACGGGAGAGGGTATGGAAACTCCCCCTGGATGTCTATGTCACCCCTGAGGAGATTGTGGTAATTGCCTCCATGCCGGGCCTGACGCCTGATGAAGTGGATATCGCAATAGAAGGCGATACTTTGACCATCCGTGGGGAACTACGTCCCCCGCTGGAGAACGTCACTTATCTGTTCCAGGAGCGGCCGTATGGCCCGTTTTCGCGGACGCTGGCGCTTAATGTCCCGGTGGACGTCGAAAGGGCTGAGGCCGTGTTCGAAAACGGGGTGCTGACGCTTACTTTACCTAAGGCGGAGGAAACCAAACCCAAGGTAATCAAAGTCAAGACTAAGTGACGGGCTTTGCACAAATCGGCTATCTGTTTGGGACACGGAACACGCGGAGTCAGGTCTCTGAGAGTTCAGCGGTGAGGGCAGAGGTTTTCCGTGTTGCCGTGTCCCAATTTTAACCGAATTACTGTTGCCGGGAAACAGGCTCCCGTGTAAGTTCTGTTTCCCCTGGAATGGAAGTTGCAGGACGGAACTGGGCTACCAGCATCCCCGCCAACATCAACCCACACCCCAGGATTTGCAGGCTCGTCATCTTCTCGCCCAGCAGCAGCCAGCCGAAAACGGCAGCCGAGACCGATTCCAGGCTGAGGATGACCGCTGCATCGATGGGGGGCGAATTGCGCTGTCCCACCACCTGGAGCGAGAAGCCGATCCCCACCGAGGTGACGCCGCTGTAGATGATGGCCCACCCGGAAGCAAACAGCCCCTCGACAGAGTCACAACTGAAGGCCAGGGCCAGGGTCAGGCTCAGTATGGCGCAGACGGTAAATTGTATCACCGCCAGTCGTGGCGCGTCTGTGGCGGGCGCGAGCCGGCCGATCAGTATGACGTGCAGTGCCCAGATTACCGCACAGGCCACGATCCACCCGTCCCCCGGCGCCAGTGTCACCCGACCGGGCGAGCTGAGCATAAACAGTCCCCCTGTGGCCAGCAAAGCGGCAACCCAGGCCGACAGACGCGGCCACTGGCGCCATACAACAGCCAGCAGCAAAGGGACGATGATGACGTACAGGCCAGTGATAAAGCCAGCTTTGCCCGCTGTAGTGAACTGGAGTCCCGTCTGCTGAAAGAGCGAGGCAGCGAATAAAAGTACTCCTGCGAGCGTGCCACCCAGCCACTCGGCGCGGGTGAACCCGCGCAATCGCCCTGCCGTCCAGGGCAGGATGACTAAAGCCCCCAACAGGAAACGCATGCCGTTGTACATCAGAGGACTGAGATGGTCCGCTGCCACCCGCTGTGCCACGAACCCGCTGCCCCATATCAGAGCAACGATCAACAGGATGAGATCTCCTGTCAGCCGCTCCCGGTCACCGGGCCGATGTGTTTGCATGGTCACCAATGGACTCCCGGATGAACTGTCTCAACCTGTCCCGAAACAGCGGTGCAGCGAAGCGCTCTGCGTTGGCGCGGCAGAGCTGTGGGTCCACATCATCCGGGTTAAAATTGCGCACCGCATCTGCCAGCGCCTCAGGGGTTGGCTCGTAAAAGAAAGTCCCGGTCTGCCCTTCGAGCACTGTATCCAGCGCTCCCCCGGCGCCGAAAGCGATCACCGGCCGCCCGGCTGCCTGAGCCTGCACCGGCGCGATAGAGAAATCCTCCACGCCAGGCAGGATGTAGGCACGGCAGCGAGCAAAAAGGCCTGGCAATTCGGTATCGGGAACATAGCCCAGAAAGGAGATCGTGGGGCCGGCCATCGCCTCCAGTGCGGCGCGGTCGCGCCCGCTGCCGGCTATGAGCAGGGGCAACCTGAGTTGATTGAAAGCCCTTACGGCCAGATCAATGCGTTTGTAAGGGACCAGCCGGGAGACGATCAGGTAGTAATCGTCATGCGCAGGGGAGGGCCGGAAACGATCAGTGTTCACCGGGGGATAGATGATGGTGGACGTGCGGCAATAAAAGCGCCTGATGCGCGCCTGTATTTCGCGGGAAATTGCCACAAAGTGATGCACGCGTTGAGCAGCCTGGTAATCCCATCTGCGCAGACATCTCATCAGGGGTCGCAACGCGCGCTTAAGCACGGCCGGTAATGCTTCGCGGCTGGCATAGTTCTCAAAGTCCCATACGTATCGGGTAGGGCTCAGACAGTAGCAAATGTGGATGGCGTTGCCTGTGCGCACGCCGTGGCAGAAACCAGACTTGTTGCTGAGCACCACGTCATAACCGGAGAGTTCCAGCCCGGCAAAGGCAAGCGGGTAAAGCAGCAAATACGGCTGGTGGTGGCGGTGAATACCCGGCAGCCTGTCCATCCAGGTGGTGCGGATGTCCCAGGAGCGGTAGGTGAGGGGCATGCCGTCTCGCCAGTAGATCGAGGTGTAGACGGGAGCTTCCGGGAACATCTCCACCAGCGTTTCCAGCACCTGCTCCGCGCCGCCGAGTTGATTCAGCCAGTCATGCACGATGGCCAGACGCACTGTGTCCGTCCTTAGCAGCAGATTGTGACTTGATGCGACGGATGAGGATGGCGAGCGTGCCGGTCAGCAAACCCAGCCCCAGGGCCCAGGCTCTGACGAAGATAAAGAACGGAGCAAGCAGGGCGACCGGCGGGTCCCGGCGCAGCAGTTTGACCAGAAAAGGCAGGCTGGACAGCACAAGTATGGCCCAGGCAGCCAGTCCTGTCAGCCCAAGCCACCGGTTCAGCGGACCTGCCAGAAGCAAAAGTGCCCCCACTGCTGCCAGCACTATCTGTAGCTTGAGCATCTGCGGAGTATGAGAGTCGCGCAGCAGCTTGCCCGGATGTTCCAGCATCACGCGCACCTTCCAGTAGCCGATCCAGAATTTGCGCCTGATGTACTCACATGTGGTACGGTCGTGAATGTGATATACTGCGGCTTCTGGCACAAAGCGCAACAGATGCCCGGCCTCCGCCAGGCGAAAGGAAAGCTCCTGGTCCTCCACCGAGGCGGTGGGGAAGCTGACATCGAAGCCGCCAGCGGCCAGGAAGACGTCGCGCCTGTAGCCGGCCGAGTAAGTGTCAATGAAATCAATTCGCTCCAGCTTCTGCATGCGCTCGTAGCGGTCTTCGTACTCCGCCTGCACAAAGCGGGCTACCAGCTCTTTCTGCCTGGTGCGATATACACCCTTGACACCCACAACGCCCGGGGTGACGAGGGCGGTGGCCATGCAGGCGAGCCAGTCAGCAGCCGGGGCGCAATCGGCATCCGTAAAGCACAGCAACTCGCCTCGAGCCTCTATCGCTCCCCGGTTCCGGGCTGCCGCAGGGCCGGCGTTAAGCTGGGAGAGAACCCGCACGCCGAAGCGGCGGGCTACTTCGGCGGTGCCATCGGTTGAGCCATCATCTACAACGATGATCTCGTATTGATCGGGCGGAAGGGTCTGGCTCTGCAGTGCGCTCAGACAGGCCGGCAAAGTCTCCGCCCCGTTATACGCAGGTATGATGACAGATACCAGCGGGCGGGCAGAAGAGCAGAGCGTGTGATCACCCATCGCAAGCTGCTGGGAATATTCCAACGTCTTTCCAGGCAGTCCACCGCTGGTAAGGCGTGCCGGATCCGGGCTGCCAGAAGTGGACAGAGGGCTTCACTCAGTAAGCTCCTTCACCCCGTAGTACTGCTCCGATCGTCATCCACAGGATGCGCAGGTCAAGCCAGATTGACCAGTTGCGGATATAGTACAGGTCGTCCTCGAGGCGCAGGTCGTAATCCGCGCGGTTGCTACGGCCATTCACCTGCCACCATCCCGTCATCCCCTGAGGCACAGCGAAGCGTCTCCGGTGCTGGGGGCCATATTTCTCGACCAGCCAGGGGAGCTCCGGACGTGGGCCCACCAGGCTCATCTCGCCCCAAAGCACATTGATGAGCTGAGGTAACTCATCAATGCTGAACCTCCGCAGTATGCGTCCTGCACGGGTGATACGCGGGTCGTCAGGTCGCTTGGCAAAGGTTGGGGGGCCGGATTCATGCTCCTGGGCCAGTTTCTGCTCCTCAGCTTCGGCCCCTTCATACATTGTGCGCAGTTTAAGCATATAGAAAGGCCGTCCACCTTCACCAATGCGCTTCTGGCGGAGCAATACCGGACCCGGGGAGTCCAGGCGCACTGCGAGCGCGGCTGCCATAATCAGCGGCGAGAAGCATATCAGCGCCACGCTGCCCACGATCAAATCAAATAACCTCTTAATTACCCTGTCGGTCCCCTCAATGGCAGGCTCATGCAGGCCAATGATCGGCAGGCCTGCGAATTCCTCCACTGCCGCGCGGGTAAACACCAGGTCAATCACGTCCGGGACGATGCGCACATTAACCGGTAGATGTTGCAGGGCCACCATCAGCTCACGGACCAGTTTGTGCCCATCTGAGGGCAGTGCCACGAGCACCTCGTCAACACCATGCTGCGCGACAATGGACTCTATCGCCTCCAGCCCGCCCAATAAAGGGAGAGCAGCCGCGCTTTTGCTCCCTGACCCCGGGGCATCGTCAACGTAGCCTGTCAGTTCCAGCCCGGTCCAGCGGTATGTCTGCAGTGCCCGCCCAAGTTCCTGTCCCTGGGTACCGGCTCCAACTATCAACACACGGCGTGGATCGCACAGCCAGCGCCACAAGCCAAGGCGGAGCAACTGCTTCAGGAGCACACGCCAGACGAGCAGGAAAGTCAGGTTAAGCACGTAAAAATAGAAAAACAGCAGACGCGAGAACTCACGAAAGAAAAGGTAGGCGATGCCCGCGAATACAAGCGCTGCCCAGGTGACGCCGCTCCACACGCTCTCAGCATTGTCCAGGTAGCGCAGCGCGCGCCTGGTGTCATAGACGCGCTGGGAAAGCAGGATCAGTGCCCACAAGGCCGGCACCAGTACATAGAACCATGAACTGAATGCCAGTGGACCGTCCAGGCGAACACCCAGGGGCAATGTGAGCCGGAGAAGTCTGGCCAGATGAAGTGCCAGCGCCGTGAGCACCATATCGGAGGCCAGCAGGGTCAGACTCAGGCGAATTGACACGCGCTTGAGCATCGCTCAGTTTTGCCAGGTGCTTTATCAGCTTTCATATAAGCCGCCGGAAACACATCAGGGCACGTGAGCTATTTTACACCCTTGCAGTCCGTTGTCAATGCCCTACCAGCATACCTGCTCTCGGGATCATGGTACTGCACGGTTGCCAGCAATCTCCCCAAGGGGCCATGTTGTCATCCGGTTGTTTTCCTGGCTTTTGATAATTTGCGTTTTGTTGTAACTACCTGCGTGCCGACTAAAGTCGCCCGCCATAGGCCTTCGGCCTGCGGTCGGCCTTTGCCGACCGGGGGCGTCGGCGCAGGCCGACGCCCGGCACAGCGTGCCCATGAAGGCTGATCTCCAATCAGCACATAGCGGCAGGCCAATCGGGCAGGTAGTTACCCCGCCGGACTACATTCCGGCAGGTCGAAGGCCATCTGAGCCATTCGCGGGTGTCTCAGTGTAGCCAGCGTTTGCAGTATCTGCCTCGGGTGTATCCCAAATTTTGCCGGACCTGGCCACTTTGTAGGACAACTGCTCGCAGTTGTCCTACAACTTTGCGACCTGTGCGGTTAGATTGAATTCACCGCAAGGACGCAAAGGTTTCTACAGGTCTTTGCGCTTTGCGGTTTTCCAATTGCACAGGCGGCAATTTTGTCGGACCTGGCTTGTGCGCGGGTGTGAGATAGGCTAAATGGATTCTCGTGCCCGCCGGGCCACGGTCCGGCCGGTGGGCGCGGGTTATGACCCGCGCCGCACGGTTGTGACCAGCGCTGCACTGTTTGACCAGCGCTGCACGGTTGTGGCATGTGTCGCACGGTCGTGACCCGCGCAGCGCAGTCAAGAGATGGGCCAGTGCATCGCACCTCAGAATCTTGGGTTAAGGGAGCCTGTGCGAGGATGAGCCAGGTAACCAACTTCAACCGGCACCTGGATCACCGCGCCGTAATCAGGCTGTACCCGACCTCGGATCTCCTGCAGCAGCACAGAGATATGTTATCCCGGTCTTTTCCGGCGCCAGAGCTTTCGACCGGGCAGGTCAGTTGTGGAATATTATTTCAGACTGTCCGGACAGACTGACAGGTCTGGCTTCACAGGTTCGCGGTTAGTTCTGCGTTATAAATCTGAGTGGAGGTAGCAAGATAGCCCGTGATCTATTCCTCCAGGAGCGTCGAGAGCGTATCCTGACGCTGCTTGAGCAGGAAGGCCGTGTCTCAGTTGCCGTGCTCAGCGAGCGGCTCGGCGTATCACAGGCCACCATTCGCAGTGACCTCGATGCCCTCGCTGCACAAAGGCTGTTGACGCGCACCCATGGCGGCGCGATTGCAGTGAACCGCGCAGGGCTCGAACTCTCGTTCGATGTGCGTCGCGGCTGCACACCGCGCAAAAGGAGCGCATCGCCACCGCAGCCGCTGCAATGGTCGCCGATGGTGACGCCATCCTGCTCGATGCGAGCACCACGGCCCTGGCGCTGGCCCACAAGATCAAAGGACGGCACGAGTGACCATCCTCACCAACGGCATCTTTATCGCTCTGGCCCTGCTCGACACGCCTGGCGTCACCATTCTGATGCCTGGTGGTTTTCTGCGCCGCGATTCGGTCTCGCTGGTCGGCACTGAAGGCCGCGACCTGATCGGTAAATATAACTTCCAGAAGGGCTTTTTCGGTGCCAAGGGGATCACGCTCGAAGAAGGGCTGACTGATGTGAACGAGTTTGAGGTCGCTATCAAGAGGGACATGGTTGCCCATGCCCGGCAGGTCATTGCCATCGTGGATAGCAGTAAGTGGGGGCAGGTAGGATTCGCCTCCTTTGCCTCGATTGACCAGGTGGATTGCGTGATCACCGACAAGGATGCTCCATCCGGGATGGTCGCTGCGTTGCGCCAGGCCGGTGTGGATGTGGTCATCGCATAAACAACGATCGGCTCAGTGCGCCGGTAAGCTGATTCAGAGCACCCGCTGGTCACCGTCTGAATTACATCCCTGTATGCGTTCTCTGATTCCGGGTAAGGCAAATTTCTTCGGCCCGGGTTTAGTTTCACCCCCCTGAGGTACGTGCCTCACCATCTGATACCCTTCATTGCGAATGACATCCGCTGGAGACTTATTGCAGGTCCGCCGCGGGTGCTGCTTCAGTTGTCCTCATCGGCGTCGTGCACCTGATATATAACCGCCGGAAGGACACCCACCGGAAAAATCGTTGACAGCAGCGGTTTTCCTCGTTTCGGGGAGGTCGAGGCGAGTTGCGTGTGGCTGGATGGCCCGCACGCAGGCGCTCCTGTGCTGACGGTGTAAGCCCGCTGATCAACCGCGTACGACTGTCAATGCCAGGCTTGACAGGTGGTTGCGGCATGTTATGATACTATTGGCATCCAGGTCGGCCAGGCGGTCGCGCTCGCTGCCCCCTGGCTGCGACCGGGGCAGGAGTGAGGAAAGTCCGGGCTCCGCAGGGCACGGTGCTGGGTAACACCCAGGCGGGGTAACCCGACGGAAAAGGGCCACAGAAAAGCAGACAGCTCTCTGCCAGACCAGGCAGAGGGTGATGGTGAAAAGGTGGTGTAAGAGACCACCGGCGCTGCTGGTGACAGCGGCGGCCAGGCAACCCCCACCGGGAGCAAGGCCAAGCAGGGGCGATGCCTGCCTGCACGGCAGGAACGGGGCGGCCCGTCCCGTCTGAGCCCCGGGTAGGCCGCTAGAAGCGGCGGGTAACCGCCGCTCCAGATAGATGACCGCCCACGACAGAACCCGGCTTATCGGTTGGCCTGGATGCCATAGGGAGACTGTCGCCATAATGGCCTGGGGGCACCTGAATTCTCTGGTCCACAAGCTGCGCACATACGAACAGGTCACCGGCTTCTCTCAAATCGCACGCCGGGCTTTCGCCAACAACGCCTTCGATGGCGTTTTGACTATGCTCGGCGTGCTGATGGGCAACTATCTGGGGCATGTCCGCAGCCCTGCTACAGTGGTACGGATCGGTGTGGCCACCTCTATCTCTATCGGTGTGTCAGGACTGTGGGGAGCTTACCTCGCCGAATCCGCCGAACGTGAGCGTGACCTGCGCGATCTGGAGAGGCTTTCTCTTGTTGAGCTGGGTGATACTGAGATCGGGCGGGCATATCGTGTGGCTGTGATGGCCGTCTCTATGGTGGATGGTGTTGCCCCACTCATTTCCTCGCTTGTAGTTCTCGCACCGTTCCTGTTCACTTCTCTCTGGCGCAGCATTATGGTCAGTTATGTGCTTTCTCTGATTGTCGCTACCGGCGCACTTTTTGGGTTAGGGGCGTTCCTGGGACATATATCGGGGCGCAGCCTGATCGGCTACGGCCTGCGCACAGTGCTGGCCGGCGTGGTGACCATCGCAATAAATGCCCTGCTACCCCTCGATTAAGCTTCGCTCACTCCTGCTCCAGGTCCGACCTTGCAGACCGGCCAGTCCGCACAGGGCCTGAGCCGTTAGTTTGTAAACGCCCACAGCTTGTGGTTGCCGGTATAATCGGTGATTGCGGCGGGAGCTATTGGTGGACTCACTCCTGCCTGGATGTCTCCATACCCGCTGTGGCCAGTGTGACCTGGATTTCGGTGCCCTGCCCCGGCGCACTGCGCAGGGAGAAGGTGCCCTTCAGCCCGGCCACGCGCTCGCGCATCTGGCCGGTACTCGTACGCGCCGATGTCCGGTTGGGCATCGCGGGGGCGGTTCTCCAGGTCCACCGTGGGCGTACCATCGGCGGTACCGGCGTCTATCGCCGGACTGCCCGCCTGCAGGTGGTAGTCCCCCGGTTCGCCTCACGCCGGGCGGACGAAGCGCGGGTCGCTGCAGAGGTTCCCCGTGCCCAGCGAGGCGATGTTGGCGCAGGTGTAGGCCGTCTCGCCGTGGGTCAGGACCGTCTCGTTCTGCGGCAGGCAGAAGAGATTGTGGTCGGCCACCAGCGTGCTGCTGCCGTGAACGTAGATGGGGCACTCCGGCCCGCGCCCGCTGAGGACGATGTTGCGCACCGTCACCTGCACCGGCACGGGATTGTCGTACTGCACGTACATCAGGTAGTTGTGCCCCACATAGTGGTCTGTCAACTGTGATTTTGTTTGTTGTCCCCCGGCATCCGTGAGCAGGATTTACGCAGTCATTCCCCCATATCTGGTTGCTTTTTGGTTAACAAGTCGCCTGCCTGAATAGTTACGCGTTGTCTTCGCCTTTACCACGAGGTTCGCTCAGCTCCGGCGCAGGATCACCGGCAGGTAGAGATGCGAGAGCGGCCACAGGCCCAGCGCCGGACAGGTGAACGTGTACACTTCACCCGGGTGTGTCCAGCTCAGCCACAATGTACGCCCGTAATCTGATGTGATGGCCTGAAGCCGATATATTGCGCCCGGGGATACGCTCGTGGTGAAGGTCCATGAATCCCCCACTGTCGGTGTGACCGCGTCGCGGCCCTGCGGGTCCAGGAATCGCAGCGACACCTCCGTCAGTGTAATCTCGTTCGTGATTGAAAGCGAACCGGTGCCTGAGATCGGTCTGTCCCATATATCGTTGCGGTTGTCGTCTCCGAAGAAGGCCCCGATGTGGACGTTCAGCGTGCTCTGAAGATTAACCCTGGTGCAGGCCTGTGGTGCTGCGGGCCAGTCCGCGCGGTTTCCGACGCGATCGGTGGCCCGCACGCGGAAACAATATGTGTGCCCGTGCGTACCGGTGAAGATACCAGAAGTGCTGGTGGTCAACTGCTTCCACGAAGCCCACATGCCGCCTGGCCCATCGCGCACCTGTACGTCGTAGAACAAAATGCCCGACTCGTTGTCCCAACCCTGCCAGGTGACCGTAAACGTGGGGGTTAACGTCACCTCCGGCAGGGGGTGGATGGTGGAAGTGGGTGGCTGGTTGGTCCTCTCCGACTCGATCACGATCAGCGGGTCACCGCCAATGATATAGTCCCTGGTATTTGATACCAGGTTTGCCGTGGCGCCGGGCAGTGTGAATGTGTAGGTGTCGCCAGTGGTCGTGACGATCCGCGTGACGCCGGAGGTGTACACCAGCGTGGCGGCGGGCATCGCTGCCGTGAGCGTGTATACGGCGGCCGTGGGGCCGGGATTCCACAGCACACTGATCCTGCCATGTGGTGTACCCCATAGCGTGACATTGACACTCCTGCCGGTTACCGCGCGCGTGGTAAAAGTCGGGGAGATCAGATATGTGGTGGCGATCTGATAGGCCACATAGGCAGGGCGCAGAGAGCGATCGTTGCGGATCAGGCCAAAGTACTCGCCCATATCGGCGTCATGGGCGCGGAAGAAAAAGTAACGCTCCACACCGGAGGCCCAGGCGTTTGCATAGGACTGGATCACGTAGGCGGCGGCCTCATTCTGGGTGGCCGCGTAATCGTACTTGACAGGATCGGGATCAACTGTGGCATCGTTCCACACCGGCACGCCGGTCTCGGTCAGCCAGATGGGATGATCGCCCGTGTTGAACGTCACCATACCGGCGCGGATTTTGAGTACTTCGTCGTAGATGGTAGATGAACGGCTGTAGAGGTGCACAGACATGATGTCGAAGAAATAGTTGTTCTGTGATGCCTCAGGGTCCTGATTGAGCCGGTATAAAACCCACCTGAAATAATTCTGATTGGCCCAGTAGTGGAGACCGCCAAAGAGCACCTTACAGTCCGGGCAGGCTGCCTTTGTTGCCTGGTAGCCCACTTTTAGCAACTGAGCGTAGTCGGTCGAGGTCCCTGTCCAGAAGTAATTCCACTCTGGCTCGTTCCACATCTCCCAATACTTCACGCGGTCGCGGTAGCGGGAGACGATATGGTATACGAAGTCACCCCAGTGGTTGTCCGGATCGTTCCAGGGGAGGAAGAGGCCCTGAGGGGGAGAGGAAGCTGCGCTGGCGACGAAGGGAGCGGCCAGTCGGCCGGAGGTGGGTGCATACCAGCCTGAAGGCCGCTGTTCCAGGCCTGGGAGCGTCATCCCGCGCTGACCGCTCGTGGCGGCCCAGTCGGGTGTCCATAGCAGGATGCCGACAATGTTCTCAATGCCCCCCTGATGCAGCGCGTCCACCACCTCATCGTAAGCCCGGAGTACCCCCTGATCCCACTGGTCGTTGGCAGGCTCCAGTCTGGGCCAGGCGAAGTCGAAGCGATCCCACCTGGAGCCGGCGTTGTAGGCCAGGGGGATGAAGGGACGGTCAGGTGGCGTACCGTAGTAGAATGAGTAACAAATCCCTCCCCTTCTGTCTGTCTGTCTGGGGGGCGGCAGGGGAGTCACCTGCAAGGTGGCCTGGACTTCGTGCTCTGGCTGTTCCGCTGCCCCGGCCGGGCGGGTGTGAAGCAGGAGCGACAATATCAGAGCCACCAGTGCGGCACTGAGAGGCAGCGCGAATGAGAGAAGGGTGACGTGTTTTCTACCGCTCACTCGTCATCAGGGGGCGCGAGCATATAACCGAACCCACGGACAGAGTGGATATATGTGGGTTTCTCCGGCTCTATGCCGAGTCGGCGGCGAATCTGACGGATGTGGACTTTAAGCAGTTCACGGGCCTCGTTATCCTCACCGTCGTATCCCCATACTGCGCGCAACAGTTCCTGGTAGGGGATTACTTCGCCGGGACGACTGGCCAGTGCCAGCAGGAGACGGTATTGGATAGGAGGCAATGTAACCCACCGGTCACCGATTGCGACGCGTTTACGCCGCGTGTCCACACGGAGCTCCCCAACCTGGTAATAGCGCGGCATGGGGGGCTGTATCGCAAGGTGTTGTGCCAGCGTCATATCGGTCTCCGCGTCGGCGAGTCTATCCACCAGCAGTATAGGTGGCCAGTGTTCTGCTTCCGCCAGATCGAGCAGGGCGTTAAGTTCCATATGGGCCAGGGCCGCCCGCTCGATAAGTATCAGGTCCGGGCTGTCATTCCCAACCGAAGACAGCATCTCTTTCCAGTTGGTGACCACAGTATAATGGTGTGCCGTGTTATCAAGAACGTTTCCCAGTTCTTCTGCGGCGCCAGGTGTCGGCGCAAGGATCAGGACATGCATCTCGGGCATCTCTCAGAGTGAGACTATCAGCTCAATTACTGCTGTGGACAGGCTCTCCAGCCTGTCCAGGCAGTTCGTACTCATCAAAATGATAGCATCAGGTGATTGAAAAGTCAACGAAGGGGGCTATCTGGGTGTGTCCCAAAGTAGTAGGATAACTGCTCGCAGTTGTCCTACAAACGGGTTAACTCCCGGCAGCAGGGGCAGCGCTATCCCATACGTGGCGTATTTCCAGACCGCTCTGGCCTGAAATTGCCTGCAACAATGTCTCCCTGTCACTTCCCTCCACACGCAGGGTAATATTTGTCCGGCCAGGCGTACCGCTACTGTAAGCGACCACGGATGTGATGTTGCCCCCCACACTGGCGATACGCCCGGCCAGCTCGGCAAGCTGACCGGGAACGTTGAACACCTGGACCGTTATGCGGAGTGAGGCGGTGCCACCACCAAGCACAGCAGCAAATTGCCTGAATATGTCCGTCTCAGTGATGATGCCAACCAGCCGTTCTCCTTCCACTACCAGCAAACTGCCAATCTTGTTTTTGATCATCAGCTCAGCCGCCTCTTCGAGGGGACACTCAGGGGAGACGGTCACCACACGTTGCTTCATCACCTGGTCCACGCGATGTTGCCGCTTAACGATGCCCGGCGAGCCGGCCTTTGAAAGGAACAACTCCAGGTCAGCGCGTGTAATAACGCCGAGCGGTCTGCCCAACGCATCCACTACCGGCAGGCGCCTGAATTTTCCGCATTTAAGCAAGGCCAGGGCGGCCAGGGGATCGCTCTCAGGCCGAACGGTAATTGGGTTTGCTGTCATGCAGTCTTTTACTAACATATGGCAGCCCTTTCGTTACGCAGTATGTAGCTGAGTTGCGGCAGCAGGCCGTGTTACGGTTTTAGTATACATCGGTTGGGCAGTTCACGGTAGTCAGCAGAAAGTCCCGGCTGCCCGCAATATTTTTGCATCCTCCGGCGCGGGCTGTTCTCAAGACCGCATCCGACGTCGTCAGAATGGTCCGGTGTAGGACGACTGCGAGCAGCTGTCCTGCAATCTCTGTGTCCCCTCCGGCCCGGGCCGGTGTTCTGAGCGCCCCCAACTCGGACCGGTCACTCCGGACCGGCCGTGATCTCATGTCTTTAACGAAAGAATGTGCTATAATGGTGGTGTGTCGGGAGGCAGAGAGATGGGTGACGAGCATGCGTTGATCCGGACAGTTGATCTGACCAGGTATTACGGTCAGCACAAAGCAGTCGAAGGGCTGAACTTTTCCGTCTACGGGGGCGAAATCTTCGGCTTCCTGGGACCTAACGGGGCAGGCAAGACCACCACGATGAAAATGATCGTGGGGTTGCTGCGCCCCACACGGGGGCAGGCCTTTGTTGCCGGCCACGACGTGGTGCGGGAACCGGTTGCCGCCAGGTCGGTGATCGGATATGTGCCGGAGGAGCCTCACCTTTATACCAAACTCTCGGGCCGCGAGTTCCTGCGCTTTGTAGGCGACCTGTACAATATGCCTGCTGAAAAGGTCAACCGTCGGGCCGATGAGCTGTTACGCCTCTTCGATCTGGAAGAGGCCGCCGACAGTCTGATTGATTCCTACAGCCATGGCATGCGCCAGAAGACCGCTGTCGCTGCGGCGCTGATGCACGACCCGCGTGTCCTGGTACTGGACGAGCCGACCTCTGGCCTCGATCCCAGAAGTGCCCGGCTCATCAAAGACATTCTGCGCCAGATGGCCGGGCGGGGCACGGCCGTTTTCCTCTCCACACACATTATGGAAATCGCCGAGCGTATGTGCGACCGTATCGGCATCATTAACGCAGGACAACTGGTGGCGGTCGGCACGATGGATGAGTTACGAGCGATAAGCGCGGGGCGGGCCAGCCTGGAGGATATTTTCCTCAGCCTGACAGGCGGAGCTGAGTACGCCGAGATCGCCGAGGTGCTGCGATGACGCTGTTCCGTGCGGTCTGGAAACTGCTGCGTGCGCAGTGGTGGATCTGGCTCAATAACTTTCGGCGTGCAAAGGGACGCGCGCGCCTTGGCTACGTTGTCTTCGCCATTTTCCTGCTGGGTCTGGCAGCAGGTGCATTCGCGTTGAGCCGGGCGATGCTCTCGGCTTTGCGTGATCCCCGGGCGCTGACCTGGTTTGATGCAACAGGGTTGGGCAACCCGATGGCTGTAATCGAGGGTGTACCCCTGCTGGTGCTGAGCGGTGTTTTTCTGCTTACCTTTATCTTCAGTTTCCAGGTGCTCCTCCAGGTGCTCTATCTCTCCGGCGACATGGACTTTTTGCTCAGTTCGCCGCTGCCAGCGCGCGCCGTCTTTGTCGCCAAATTGTTGCAGGCAGTCTTTCCCAACTTTGCGCTTTTCAGTCTCTTCACATTGCCACTTTTATGGGGGTTGGGCGCGGCTTATGGCTACAGCGCCCTCTATTATCCACTGGTGCCGCTGTGCCTGGCGCTCCAGACGCTCGCGGCGGCAGGGCTGAGCGCGCTCCTGGTGATAACGGTAGTGCGGGTCTTCCCGGCCCGGCGGGTTTTCGAGGTCATCTCGTTTCTGAGCGCAATGATCGGGATGCTGTGCTCACAGTGGTACAATTTGAGCCGTGGCTTTGGCCGTGGCGTCGAGTCGGATCCGGTCGGGCCGGCCGTCGGACGGGTCACAGGAGTCATCGCTCGCCTCAGCGTGCCCTGGTCTCCAATGGCCTGGCCGGGATTGGGGCTGCGAGCGCTGGTACGCGGGGAATGGTTACCTGCCCTGGCGTATTTCGTTCTCAGCGTGGGGCTTGCAGGTGGCGTCTTCCTGCTTTCGTTGAGTGTAGCTGAGCGGCTTTATTACTCCGGCTGGTTCAGGGTGCGCGTTGTTCCCGGGCGCAGGCCGAAGCGCGCGGCGGCCCGCCCGGCAAGGCATGGGCGAGTGGGACGGCTGCCTCTCTTTTCACCTCCGGTCTGGAGCATCGTACTAAAGGATTTCCGTATGCTGCAGCGTGACCTGCGCAATCTCTCGCAACTGCTCAGCCCTGTCATTTTCGCGCTCATCTACGCCGTTATGATCTTCCGCAGCAGAAGCGCCGTGGATACCCGGGTTGCCACAGCGATGCAGCACTACTCTTTCTACCTGGCGATATTCGTTGCCCTCTTTGCCTGCTGGGGACTGACAACCCGGCTGGCAGCAATGGGGTTTTCGCAAGAGAGCCAGTGCTACTGGATTCTTAAGACAGCGCCGCTCAGACCGGCTCAACTGGCTCTGGCCAAGTGGCTGGTCGCCTTTATCCCCGGCGCGGTGCTCGGCTCGGCACTGCTGGTGGGGTTGGGCATTGTCCAGCGGGGCAGCGCAGGTGACCTCCTCTTTGGCTGGCCGGTGGTGGTGATGGTTGTGGCAGGTAACACCGGGCTGAACCTGGCTTTTGGCATCACCGGCGCACGGCTGGACTGGACCGATCCGCGCCAGATGGTCTCCGGCAGTGCAGGTTGCCTGGCGTCCTTGCTCGGAATGGGGTTTCAGAGCCTGAGCATGGCTTTTTTCCTGGGGCCGGTGCTGATCACCCAGGCGTTACACTGGCCCGTGCTTATAGGGCAGTTGACCGGGCTGCTTGTCGGGGGCATCTTCTGTGCCGGGGTTGCCGTTCTGCCACCACTGCTGGTGCTCCAACGGATCCCCCTGATCGGTGAATAGGAGACCTGAACGGTGAACCGGGCAGCAGGTACCCCTGTCCTTGCGTCCGGCTCAGCCGATTGAAATCGTTCTCTTCGGGCACTTCGTGCAGGTTGGGGCGAGCCATCGGATCGCCCCAACCTGCGCCGACACCGTGCCAGGTGGTGCAGCAAGGCAGGGACGATTGATTAATCGCCCGTACCTGGCGAGGCCGACCAATGGCCGCAGGTCCCAAAAGGGTGTACGGGCGGGGCATTCCTCGCCCCTCCGGTCACCGCCTGGATGGTTACCTGTCTTCTACTGAGCCGTCTCCTGTGTCAGCCAGTCCAGCGCCTGCTGCATCAGGTGTTGGTAGGGCTTAAGACTCCATACCTCCGGCCCGTGCCCGGGCGCGACATGCACCACACGTCCACGTCCCTCGCTGCGGCTCCACACCATCGGGTAGGCCACGCCACGGTCCACGGTGATGGCGTGGACTTCGACGTCCGCATTATATTCCTGCACATAGAGTTCATCGTGAACGGTGAAGGCTTCGATGCCTACGGTAATGGGGTGTTCGCGGTACAGAGGGTAAACGGTGAAAGCAAAGGCGGGCGGATGGGTCACAAAGGCGCCGCCCATCAGAGCGCGGAGCGCCGGGCTGGACTGGCCGGCAACAGTGGCGGCATGGGCAGCAAGCAACCCGCCGCCGTTCCGCACCCACTCGACCAGCGCTGCAACCTGAGCGTCGTTATGTTTCAGAGTTGCCGGCCGGCCATCTTCCTGTTGTTCGGTCAGGCAGGTGTACAGGAGCACCACTTTGCAACCGATTTGATCCAGCCTTGTCAGTGCCTCCAGCTCGTAAGTGGCCTCAACGGTGTACCCTGCCCGCTCGAACACGGGCTGCATCGTGGCGGCGAAGCCGTCGAAGTCGTGCCATGTGCCTCCCAGGATGAGCAGCACGTTTTTTCTCTCCATCGTACTCCAATCTACCAGCGCAGCGGTATGCCCCGGTAATCCATATAGATGGGATCACCTGGTGACCAATCTCGCATCACCAGGGCAAAAATGCCGGCGGCGGACTCTCCAGGGTCAATGTCGGCGTTTGGACCTCCCATGTCGGTACGCATCCAGCCGGGGTGTATTGCCAGCACTTTGAAGCCTCCAGGTGCCAGGTAATTCTGCAGGATTCTGGACTGCATATTCAACGCAGCCTTGGACATACAGTAGGCATACTCCCGATCGCGCCAGCAATCGGCGATGCTCCCGGCCTCTGAAGAGATATTGACGATCACTTTGCGACGGCCCTTTTTCAGCAGCGGGAGGAACTGCCGGGTCACACGTAGTGGCCCCAGGGCGTTCACATCAAATGTTTGCAGCCAGTGAGATCCGGGGTCGTCCTCCAGTGCAGGACGGTCGCCCTCCAGATACACCGCAGCATTGTTGATCAGAACGTCCAGCGCGCCTGTAAACCGGGCGACGGCACGGGCGGCCTGCGCGACAGACTCCTCACTTGACACGTCCAGCGGGACGGCCGTCAGAGTCTGCGGAAACCGGCCGCCCAATACCTGCAACCGTTCTCCTGTGCCGTACTGTCCGGCAAAGACGCGAAAGCCCTCACTCAGGAAGCGCTCCGTGAGGGAGAACCCCAGCCCCTTATCAGCGCCTGTGATGAAGACAGTTTCCACCATCGTCAGCCTGCCTGCTGTCGGGGGAATCATCAGGCCAGACCTGGTATGGCTGATCTGCCGATGAGGAACCGGCTCTGGCCTGCCCCGATCATTCCATGCCGCCCTCGGAGGCGATGCGGTAGGCGCACTCGGCCAGCTCACGCAGCCGTTGTGCCTCGACGGAGAGACCGCGAGCACGTTTCATATACTCAAAGGACTGCGTGTAGAGCCGGGCGGCATTTTCCCATTCGTGGGTGAACTCGGCGATGCGGGCTGCCTGCTCCAGTGCCATTGCGGCCAGCTCCCACTTGCCCTCTTCGGTGTACTGGGCGGCGGCTTTCTCCAGGTCAACGGGGCGCTGTTTGGGCAGGCGTGGCTTCGGCTCCTGCAACACACGCTCGATCGTGGGAAGCAGGAGATCGTACCAGTTGGACTTGGGCAGATACTCGTAGAAATCCAGTTGCGCGGCGCGTGCCTCTGTTTCCAGCGATGCGTAGCCGGTGAAGATAATCACCCGCAGGTCCGGCTGCAACTGGCGCAGTATCGCCGCCACCTGGAAACCATCCATTTCAGGCATCTTCATATCCAAAAGAGCCACTTCGCACTTCGTCTCCCGCGCCTTATCCACAGCCTCACGCGCGCTGCTGGCCGCGATCACAGTATATCCCGCCTGTTTCAGGTAGTTTTCCAGGCTCTCAAGAGCAAGCAGGTCATCGTCCATCACCAGAATTTTAGATGACATGTAAACCTCCTCAACTTAGTTATGATAGTATCTCGCCCAGGCAGGTTGTGCTGCCGGCAATATTACGGGCGATGTTTTGCTGATACAGGTAATTGTACAGTGACGGTAGTGCCCTGGCCCACGGTGCTGGACACTTCGATCCGGCCGCCGTGGTTTTCGATGTTACGGCGGGCGACGTACAGTCCCAGGCCACTTCCTTTGACCCCGTTCCTCCAGTCCGAGAAGCCAATGCGGAAGATTTTCTGCAGCATGGCAGGGGGGATACCCACACCGGTGTCCTGGATTTCGACCCGGACCCACCCCTGAGCGCCCCCTTTATCCTCAGGGACAAGCCGCGTGCGCAGCGTGAGTGTTCCGCCTTCCGGCATGGCCCGGCCGGCATTGGTCAGCAGATTGTGAAAAGCCCGCTCCAGTTGTGCCCGGCTGCCGACCAGGGGCGGGATATTGTCTCCCCATTCGCGCACAATCTTCACCTCAGGGTTACCGTATGAGAACTCCTGAACCAACCGCTCCAGAAGGCGATGCAGATCGAGCTGCTCCCAGCGCCATACTTCGCTGCTATCCAGAGCGATGGCCACATGGCCCAGATCGTCGGCGAGCCGCTTGATGCGGCCCAGAATCTGCTGGATGACTTCTATGGAGCGTTCGCACTCCGGGTCGCCAGCTACTTTGCGTGCCAGTGCCTGTACCCGCTGAGTCAGGACAAAAAAGGTGGAGCCCCCTATGTCGTGGCCTACCTCGCGTGCCAGCAGGCGCAGCTCCTCTTCGACCTCCTGCTTGCGGCGGCGCAGTTCCTGCCACTCGAACCCGCGCTCGATGCGCACGACCCATTGGTCAAGCGGCTCGGACTTGTTGACGAAATCCTTCGCTCCTCCGCGCATGGCTGCCACGACGTTCTCGTACACGCCATAGGCGCTGAGCATAATAACGTAGGTCTGCTCCAGCAGATGCCGTTCCTGCATCAGCCTGAGCACTTCCATCCCATCCAGGCCGGGCATATTGATGTCGAGCAGTATCACATCAAAGGTGGTTTCCTGAAGGCGAGCCAGTGCCTCTTCGCCACTGGCAGCAGCTTCTACCCTCCAGCCACGGGCAGCGAACTCAGGTGCACTCAGAAAGTCAATGATCTCCTCGCGGAAAAAAGGCTCGTCATCTACAGCCAGGATCGTCTTCGGTTCCATAGGCAGCAATTCTATGTTTGCAACGGCAGCTCGAGCAGCAGGCATACTGTCTGCCCGGCGATGTGCCAGGAGAGCGTGCCTCCATATTGTTTCTCAACCGTCTCCCGCGCCAGCCCCCACTCGAAGTAAAACGGGGACAGTTTTTCCGATGCGCCGGCCTCTGTGTCGACGCAGGCTGATATGCGCCCGGCGTGAGGTGCTACAGGGGCACATAGTTGGGTACACACGCGCCCGCCATCAGGCGACATAAAGGTGCGCACCTCGATCAGCCCCCCTTGCTCGTCCAGCGTTTCCATGATCATGCGCAATCCCGTGACCAGGACGCCGAACATCTCATTGGGCTCGATCAGCAATGGGGGAAGCTCTTCGTAAAAGGTGTGCACCTCGACTTTGCGACGCTGCCGCTCGGCGGCCAGCCAGATCAAAACCTCTCGCACCACCTGCTTCCAGTTGACCGACGTGCGGGCAAAGCCCACGTGTTGTGAGCACTTGACCAGCTCCAGCAACTGCTCGCTCACCTGACCAAGGCTTGTCTGGATCACGTCTACCCGCCTTTTGATCTGGGACTGCTGCCGAGGGGTGAACGAGCCGGCAGCCACCATTTCCTGGAAATTTGCCTGCAGGTTGGCAGCCGCCAGCCGCGCCACAGCCAACGGATTGGCGGTCTCGTGGAGGATGCGCTGGGCAAGCGCGCCAAAGGAAGCGATGCGTTGCATACGCATTGTGGTGACACTGACCTCGCCCAGTGTCTTCAGATAACGCGCCCCTTCCAGCACACCGCAGATAGCTGTGGCTAACAGGAGCAGATATCGCTCATCGTCATCGGTGAACCAATCCCTGTGTCCTGGCCGGCTGGGAATCTTATTGATCAGCTCCAGTGTACCAAGCACCTCGTGGCCCAGACGCAGTGGCACGCCGATGTAAGAACGGTAGACACCAGACGGCAGATAGGCTGCGATCTCCGGAATGTAAGGGTCCTCCCACTGTGCCAGAGCAGACGGTTCGCGTGCCTGGACCGCCCTGCCGGTGTGGATAATATGACCGGTCAGCCCCTCCCCCGTCACGTACCGGAGCCTGCCCAGCAACGTTTCGGGCAGCCCGCTGGCAGCGCGCAGCGCGACGCGGTGGACATCATCCTCGGTTTGTAAATAGATCAGGCAACACTCGGTACGGAAACCTTTGCGCACCCGTTCGGCCACCACTCCCAGCATCTCACCGATGGGCCGACGCGGGTCCAATTCGCCGCTGATGTCCAGCAGCAGCTCAAAGTAGCGCGCTCGCCGCTTCTCCTGCTCGTAGCGCTGCGAGTTTTCGATGGCGATACTCACCAGCGCAGCGACGTTGACCAGCAGGGCTTCGTCTTGTTCGTTGAACTGGCTGCCCTCCGCCTTCCCGGAAACCCGCAGCACGCCGATCACGTTTTTCCCATCCCTGGAGAGGATCGGCACCCCGATGTAGGCCCGTCCCGGCTTGGCGCTGATCTCCGAGTACTTTTTGCTCCACACCAGATCGTCAGCGATGCGCCGCAATTCCTCGGTGTCCTTGACGTTGGAGATGCGCAGGGGACGGCCATGCCTGGCGATCCATCCGGTCAGCCCCTCTCCAGGTTCATACTCGATGCGGCCCGCTGCTTCCATCTCCGCCTGCTCCAGCAGGCCGGTGGTGCCGCGCAGCACATAGCGACCGGTGATGTCGTCCCTCAAAAAGATAGAGGACCCCCCTGCGTCAAGCCGGTCGCGCGCGTAATTGACGACCAGCTCCATCAACCGGTCACGGTCCAGCTCGCCGTATATCTCCAGCAGTCGCCGGTCGGATTCGATCACCCCCATCTCAACCCGAAAGCATAGAACAACGGTAGAAGCGTGATACCCAGAATGTTTTGCAGCTTGATCAGTATGTTCAGCGACGGGCCGGCAGTATCCTTGAGCGGATCGCCGAATGTATCGCCGATGATGCCGGCCTGATGTGCCTCCGACCCTATGCCACCGAAATTCCCCTCTTCAACGTACTTCTTGGCGTTGTCCCAGGCACCGCCGGCATTGAACATGAAGATCGCCAGCGTGGCGCCGACGATTTTGACGCCGATCAGGTAAAACGCCAGCGCCCAGGGTCCCATCAGAAAGCCAACGGCAACCGGGAACGCGACCCCACACAGTGTCGGGAGAATCATCTCCTGCAATGCATGCGCGGTCCCAATGTCCACGCATTTAGAATACTCGGGCAGCGCCCTGCCGGCCAGGAGGCCGGGGATCTCGCGGAACTGGCGGCGCACTTCCTCGACCATGCGGTACGCTGTACGCCCCACAGCCTTCATCGCCTGGGAGGTGAACAGGAACGGGATGGTGGAGCCGATCATCAATGCCGCAATGTTCAGGGGATGGGCCAGGTTAAGGCCGCGCAGGATATGTAACACCATACCCTCAGGGTCCGCACCACCGAAGGTCACGAAGCTGCTCAACCGCTCACCGGACACCCCGGCCAGTTGCGCAGCGCTGAGGAGATAGGCGAATAAGATAACCACGCTGCTCATCAGGGCAGCGGACATACTATAGCCCTTGGTGATAGCCTTGGTGATGTTGCCGGCAGCATCAAGCGCATCGCCCGCGTGACGTACCTGCGCTCCCAGGCCGGCCATCTCGGCAATGCCGCTGGCGTTGTCGGCGATAGGGCCAAAGGCGTCCGCCGCCATAATAATGCCCTTCATCACAGAGATGCCCAATGTTGCAGCCGTGATGCCAAGCACACCGGCCAATCCCCCGCCCATCAGATAAAAGGCGACGATATTGACTGCGGCCACCAGTATCTTGAGGGCGACCGCGCTTTCCATCCCCCAGGCAAAGCCGTAGATGAGATTGGTTGCGACACCTCGCACACCACCTCTGGCGATCTCCCTGACCGGCCGCAGAGTAATGCCGGTGTAATATTGCACGAGCAGTGTCACTGCGAGAGCAGTGAACAACCCCAGCATCAGGCAGTAGAAAATGCGCACATCGCGCATTACGTAAACGGCCAGCAGATAATAGGAGAACACGCAGAAGATACCGGTGGCCAGAAAACCCGCGTTCATGCTGAAGAGGGGACTGCGCCTCTCCGATCCCCGCACCGCGAGCACGCCCAACACTGCACCGACAGCTCCGACCGCTTCGCTCAGGAGAGGAAAGAGCACTGCCGACCATCCGTACCTGCCCGCGAAGGCCAGTCCCACAATCATCGCACCGATCAGAATGTCGGCGCCGGACTCGAAGAGATCAGCACCACGGCCGGCCACATCTCCCACATTGTCACCCACCTGATCAGCGATGACGGCAGCATTGCGGGGATCGTCCTCCGGTATGCCCTGTTCCATCTTGCCGACCAGGTCAGCGGCGATGTCCGCTCCCTTGGTAAAGATACCACCGCCCAACTGCGCGAACAACGCAGAGAAACTGGCCCCAAAACCGAACCCGACGAGCAAATGCACGTTACCCGGTTCGGTTGGAGAGACGCCAAAGAGCACAAATAGCCCATACAGGCCCAACAGGGTAAGCCCGGTGATTGAGAGTCCCATAATGCTCCCGCCCCGGAAAGCGACCATCAGGGCCCGGGCCGCCGAGGAGCGGGCAGCGGCTGTTGTGCGCACATTAACACGCACTGCGGCGTTCATACCCACGTAGACGGCGAGCATTGAGAGGACGGCACCGACGATGAAACCGCCTGCTATCTGCCAGCAACTCTCTCTGGGCATCACGGCGAGCAGCATCAGTGCCAGCAGGATTACAAAAGGAGCGATGGAGACCAGTTCCCGGCGCAGGAAAGCGTTTGCTCCCAACTGAATGGACCGGGCCACTTCGCGCATACGCCCGGTACCCGCGTCCTGTCTGCGCAGCCAGAGATAAATCAGCGCCATGCTCCCGAGAGCAAGGCATGAGGCCAGCGGGATCAGTGGTTCGATGAAGTGCATTGAGTCCATACTTCTCCTGGAAGCGCTACGGGCGGGTAAGATTTTACCTCTACGGCCGGATAAAGTCAAATGTCAGAGCCGACGGCTCCGGTGTAGGACAACTGCTCGCAGTTGTCCTGCTTTACCACACCGTGGCCGGATTTGCCTAAGGCGGAAAAGCATAGTATAATGTCCCCCCACGCATAATTCATCCGTAGAGGGGGTTCTCAGGTATGAACCTTATAGAATCACTGGAACGCCAGTTGGAACCAAATTCAAATATCCCTGAAATCCGTCCCGGCGACGTGGTAAATGTGCATGCGCGCATTATTGAGGGTGATAAGGAGCGTATTCAGGTCTTTAAGGGCACAGTTATTCGGGTACGCAAGAAGGGAGCAGGGGCCAATTTCACCGTCAGGCGAATCGCCGTGCATGGTATAGGCGTGGAGCGCACATTCCCGTTTCACTCCCCACGCCTCGAGAAGGTCGAGGTAGTGCGGGAGTCACGTGTACGACGCGCCAATCTGTATTATCTGCGCGGACGGCGCGGAAAACAGGCCCGTCTTCGCGAAAAGGGTATTGTGTAACGCCCCGGCTTCGAAGAACCGAGAGAGTGCAGAGCCTCCTCTGCGCTCTCTTTCATTTTGCAGCTCACCTGAACCACCTGTACAGGTAATATTGAGTGGTTCGCGCCCCCGCAAGAGGACGATAACTCTGTTATTGCCACTCCTGACGTCTGCCCGCTGTATTCAGTAAAGTCAGACAGCGAAGATCATTATCGTGAGCATTGCCGTTCCCCAGGGTAGCAGGTATGAAGATGCCTTTCCCCTACCTGTATACCATCCTGCTCATCGCCAGGCAAGAGGTGACCCGCATCAGGACACGTTTCAGAGGGCGAGCGAGTCCGGTTGCCATGGTACTGCTCCTGGTGGGGATATTGTTACTGTTGCTGACCTTTCGGCGCGGGGTCGTACAGGGGAAGGGACTCTACCGTATCGCTGTCTCACCTGACGGGCCGCTTATTCAGGACGAGCGTTTCGAGGTAACCACAGTGCCGTCCTCAGTCAGGTATGCTCTGCTCGACGCCGGTGCAGTGGACCTGTACGTTGATGACGATCGGGTGGTGCATTATGGTGCTGAGAGATCCCTCTACGCTGCCGGGGCACTGAAAACTTACCTTGAAAAGCAGGAGCTGGCGAGGGCAGGACAGAGCTACGGGCCGGAGAGAGCGTTCCCTTTGCGCGTTGGTGTTCAGCGTTTCCCAATAGAACAGGCCAGACAAGAAGAAGAGGTTTTGATCCCCTCACTGATGGCGCCGCCGTTACCCTTTGCCCAGGTTGTCGCCGTATCCCTGCATCTTTTCCCCGTTTTCTTCGTCAACGTTTTCTTTACCGGCGGCTTCATGCACGAAAAGATGGACAGGCGCATTACCGTGTTGCTTTCTGCTCCGGTGACCCCATTCCAGGTCATCGCCGGGAAGATGGTCCCCTACATCCTGCTGGCGCTGGTATCGGTTGTTTGTGTGGCCGCGTTACTTAAGGGCAATGTGCTCATGGCGTTGCTTATCTTCACTCCGGTAGTATTATTTACCTTCTCCGTGTATCTTATGGTGCCCCTTGTCTATCGCACCTTCAAGGACACGACGTTTATCTCTATGCTGGCAACGACGATCATCACTTCTTACCTCGTCTTCCCGGCCATGTTCTCCGGCATCAATGACCTGAGCTACGTCTCACCGCTCACGCTGGCAGTCAAAATGTACAGGGGGCAGCCTTTTGGCTTGAAGGAATATCTGACCTCAACGACGCCTATGTACATCATTTTTGCTCTGGCCATGTACGCGGGTAGCCGTATGCTTAACGAGGAGTACCTGATGCGTTTCCGGCCGCTGTACCGCAAGGCAGCCGACGCCATCTATTTACTCATCAGCCGCCGCCATCTCAACATCTCGATCTTTGTGCTGAGCCTGTTGCTTGTTCCCATTGTCTATATGGTGCAATTGGTGGCTATGGTCGTCTCGCTCAACCTGCCCATCCGGTACGCGGTCGGGACATTGCTGATCGTGGCCGTGGTTGTCGAGGAGGTCGCCAAATCGGCCGGTATTGTGGTATTGATAGAGCAGCGCGTAGTCCGCAGCACAAAAAGCATCCTGCTCCTGTCGTGCCTGGCCGGACTGGGCTTTCTTCTGGGGGAGAAAGGGCTGCTATACATCTCCGTCAGCATCGTCTCCGAGACCATGCTCTCGGCGGCACTTTTTGGTGCCGGCATGTTGTGGCTGCCACTTGTAGCGCACATTGTTTTCACGTCGGTAGTGTGCCTGCTGACAGCCAGGTTGGGCGCTCGCAGTTATCCCCTTGCTCTGCTGACCGGCTCGGCCCTGCACGTAGTCTATAATCTGGCGGTGCTTGGAGTGATTTGAGGTACCAGACCGATGAGTGCGTTCGTGACCATACTCAAAAAGGAGTTAAAAGCGGTCACCAGAGAGCGCACTATTGTCATCGCGATCATTATTCAGTTGTTCATTGCCTCGTTCTCTTCGGCGATACTGGTCGGGCTGATGTCGCTCTACGATCCGGAGGCGATCGGGCTGAGTGCCAGGATCAGATTGCGTGTGGGGATCGTCGGTGATCGCTCCGATCCTCTGGTAGATTTGCTGCGCCAGAACCAGGTGCAGGTGGTGCCTTTTGAAACCCTGGAGGAGGCAAGTGAGGCCTTCTCTGAGGGAAGGATAGAGGCTGCGTTACTGATACCGCAGTCCGACACAGGAAGTGGTCGTGGTCTCAGACATGTCAGTCTTTTTCTACCAGAGTCGGAGGCCCTGTATACCTTGATTCTGATGGTGCTGCGTGACCCCTTGAAGCAATACGAGAGTTATCTGCGAGAGCAAAACGGCATCCACCTTAAGTTCGCAGATATTGAGGGGCGGCCCTCGACTTTACATGAGTTCCGTTACGGCGTCATCCTTCCCCTGTTGATGTTCTTTCCCGCCTTCATCACGGGGAGTATGGTAATAGATTCGCTCTCCGAGGAGTTAGCCAATCATACATTGGATACGCTGTGGTCGGCACCGGTCTCACTGCACGTAATTGTGGGGGCGAAGATCGCTGCACCGGTCTTGCTGGCTGGCGGGCAGTGTGTGCTTTGGGCGACATTGCTCTATGTAAACGGTATTCTCATACGTAACCTTGTATTGGTGTTGCTGATGGCAACCCTGAATGCGGCTATAATTGGCGTGACCTCAGTGTTCATTGTCCTCTACTTCAAGGACAGGGAGCGTTCCCAGTTCACTTACTCCCTGTTCATTCTCCTCTCGACCAGTTTGGGGTACGCGTTCGACGTCTCACCTGTTACGGTGATCACCAGGCTTGCTACAGGAGATTATTACACGGGGATCTCAGACGTTGCGGTTTACGGGTTGGTGTTGTTGGGGTTGCTGGCGGGGCTTTTTTCCTTAAACAAAAAGCTGCTTTCCAGAGTTGCGTGACTTATACGGGGTCTGCGCGGTTGGCCGGCGGGCTTACCGCAAATGCACCAGGACACGGAGAATTACCCGGGGAATCTTTGTGTTTGCGTCTGGTCTGAGAATAGCTCACTGCAGAGAAACAGAGGGCGCTCAGACATAAGGAAACTCTGTGCACTCTTCGCCCTGCGGTTAATCCTCATAATGGCGCCCCGATGGGGCATGAACTGTGGTGAAAATGCCATCCATTGCGTAAGCCCTTGAATAAATGGCTCGTCTTTACCGTGCCATGCGCCCTGGGGGCCGGCCAATGGGGGTATCCTCTAAAACAGACCGCCGAAGTACTGGGGACTTCGGCAGTCTGGACCTGTAGTGGCTTTACAGGCGCCGGGCTGCGATCTACGTGCTCCGTTTTGGTGTGCTGGCGAGTTTTTGAGGCACTCCCACACCAGGAGCTATATTGCCGGGGCCTCCGCAGTCAGGTGTGTAGCACGTGGCGTCAACAAAAGCGCACTTTTGCTGACAACCGGGACAAGTCTCAGGTGGGGCCTGGGATCGCAATATATACCCGCAATTTGTGCACTTCCACCAGTATGTATTTTCTTCCACCATTTCTGTCCTGCAACCTCACTGCAAACAGGAAATCCACCCAACAGGCTATCGCCCGTAATTCTCAGTGAGGTAGACTATGAGGATTTCCTGTTCTTCTTTGTTGAGCTGAGCGCCTTTGTTGACCATCCTGACCACCGTGCGCTCCCACTCGCTACGGTCCTTCTTCGCACTCTCCACACGTGCCAGACTGTGACATGCACTGCAGCGTTGTTCCAGGAGTACGGCGCCGGAAGCTACCTGTGTGTCAGCCGGCGCAGGGCTGGCAATGGGACTAACCTGTGTTTTTGTGCAGGCAACGGACATGGTTATGCCTGCTACAACGGTAGCGAGCAACAAAACACGTAATCCCCACACGCTTATAACGTCGGAGGAAAACATGGCAGCTTACTTTGTGCCATTCTTCAGCGGAACGGTATCGCCCAATGTCTGTGTGAGGGCTATACCAGGCCGCAGAAGAGGCCGTGGCTTATAGCCAACCGTAAGAGATGTTCGGCGCCGGGCAACTTCGTGGTAGCGTGGCAAATATCCGCCACTTGCCGGGTATTTACCCTTTGCGCCTGGAGTAGAGGTAGTACCCCACAAAGATGATGATCGCTGCCACGGCCGTGATCCCCCAGATAGGCAGGCCAGCCGATATGGCTGTCCCTATGCCTCCTCCGGCAACTGCAGCGATATAGGCAGTGATGGCAGCGAAGACTATAACGACGGTGCCAAAAAGCCAGAATGCCAGCAGCTTTATCGCTTTCTTTTTCTCCTCGGGCATTGTCATCCTCCTTCGTTTTAATTTGCAGCCAGAGAGCGGTCAGATCACAGCCACGGAACTGACCTTATTTTAGCACAATTTCCAGAGCTTGACAATATCTCGTCCGTAGTATGGCAATTGCTCGCAGTTGTCCTACAATCCTCCAGCCAAGGTCGGCCTCCAGGGCCGCACCCGGATGGCCCGCCTGGCGACCGGCCAGAGCCGCCGGTCGGCGCAGACCGACCGGAGGCCTGCGGCCCCAAAAGTGTGCGGGTAAGGAATGCTTTGCCCCCACGGTCACTGCCTGAACAGTCACTTCGGGGTATAAACTGGTCCTGCCCGGTGAAACGAGTATAATCTAACAAGGAGTTGCGCGATTGACCCGGCGGGCTTACCACAAAGCCAGGACACGAAGAATTGCCCGGGAAATCTTTGTGTTTCATACGGGCTTGCATTTCCTGAAAAAACGGGGTAAAATCTGCTTTTACAATATGGACTACCCGGGAACGATCGCCTATCTCCACAGCCTGACCGACTACGAGAAGACCCGGATAGAGCGCTACGCACCCGACACCCTCGACCTTTCGCGGGTGGAACGGCTGCTGGCAGCGATAGGGAATCCGCATACCGGCTTCTCGTCGGTGCATATAGCCGGTACCAAAGGCAAGGGTTCAACGGCGGCTATGTGTGAGGCGTGTTTGCGGGCAGCCGGGTACCGTACCGGACTTTACACCTCGCCTCACCTGCACACGTTCCGCGAGCGCATCCAGGTCGCCGGCCAGAAAATAACGCGCGAAGAGGTGGTCGCGCTGGTAGAAGAGTGCCGCCCGGTGATCGAGCAGATCCCAGGTGTCACCACCTTCGAGGCCATCACTGCACTTGGTTTTCTGTACTTTTTCCGGGCCGGGGTCGAGATCGCCGTCGTCGAGGTGGGCCTGGGGGGGCGACTGGATGCCACCAACGTCATCACGCCAGAAGTCTCGATCATCACCTCGCTCAGCTTTGATCACACTTACCTGTTGGGCGAGACACTGGGCGAGATCGCCCGCGAAAAGGCGGGCATTATCAAGCCTGGAGTCCCGGTCGTGAGCGCGCCGCAGCAAGAGGAAGCTGCCCGGGTAATCGAGTCTGTCGCCAGGGAAAAGGGAGCCCCTGCGACCGTGATCGGCCGTGACTGGGAGTACCAGGCAGGTGAGGTGGAGCCTGACGGCCAGAGTTTTACGGCCAGGCGTCTCAGTGGGGGGGCTTCTGTATTCGATGGCGAGTACCGGATACCTCTATTGGGGCGCCATCAGCTTGAGAACGCGCTGAGCGCTATCGCCGCTCTCGATACCCTGCAACAACGGGGATTCCAGATACCGGTGCAGGCTGTACAGGAGGGCATGCGTACCGTTCACTGGCCAGGTCGGCTTGAGATTCTCAGCCGGAGGCCTCTGGTCGTGGTGGACTGTGCCCATAATCCCTACTCGGCGCAGGTGTTGCGTCAGGCGTTGAATGAATGGTTTCCGGGCAAGAAGTGGGTGCTGATCTTCGGGGCCTCGACCGATAAGGATATTACAGGCATGCTGAGGGAATTGCTGCCTATCAGCGAACATCTCATCGTCACACGTTCGGACCACCCGCGAGCAGCCTCACCGGTCGAGCTTGCCGATATGGCCGCACGGGTCGGAGGGGGAGCAGAGGTCAGCGTGAACCCCAGGAAAGCATTGAGGCGTGGGCTGGCGCTGATAAAAGCGGACGCCGGTTTACTCGTAACCGGCTCCATCTTCCTCGTCGCCGACGCCCGCGAGGAATGGGCCCGTTACACGGACACCCCATTACCTGAAAATGACTTTGAGTAGTAAAGGAAAGAACGTGGTAGGGAACAGAATGTTTCAAGATTGGTGGCCACAAATGGGGTGGCCACAGGGATTGCCTTACTCCATGGATGAACTTGACTTCAAAGGTGAGGAGACTCCCCGTCTCCCTCCGGATGAAGTGATTGATGCGCCGCTGCTACCGCTGCGTGACATGGTAATGTTTCCTCGCATGGTTGCGCCACTCTTCGTCGGGCGCGATTTCTCGATCGAAGCTGTGGAGGCGGCTCACGAGGATGACGAGCCGGTCATTGCCGTTGCCCAGCGGGATGCCGAGGCACTTGAGCCTGGACCGGAGGACCTGTTCACCTTCGGCACGCTGGTGGAGATCGGGCGGATGCTGCGTATGCCCGACGGCACCATAAGCGTGTTGGGGCATGGTATCCAGCGCGTCCAGATCGTAGAGTACGTGCAGCTCGAGCCGTATATACGCGTACGTGCCCTGCCCGTTTACGAAACAGTGGAGAAGACGCCGGTCACTGAGGCGCTGATGCGGGCTGTGCTGGCCCTGTTCGAGAAAGTGGTGCAACTGAACCGCAACCTCCCCGAAGACGCCTACATTTTCGCCATGAATCTCGACGACCCGGGCTGGCTGGCCGATATGGTGGTCCAGTCGCTGAACCTCAAGGTGGCCGAGCGACAGGAGGTGCTGGAAACCATAGACGTCGCCGAGCGGCTGCAGCGCGTCAGCATCCTGCTGGCGAAAGAACTGGATGTGTTGGAACTGGAGGACCGTATCCACTCACAGGTGCAACAGGAGCTGGACAAGGCACAGCGTGAGTACTTCCTGCGCGAGCAGATGAAAGCTATCCAGACTGAGCTGGGGGAAACGGACGTCTACACGCAGGAGGTCAACGAGCTACGCGAGCGCATCGCCGAAATGGACCTGCCCGATGAGGTGCGTACCAGGGCGGAGAAGGAGCTGGACCGTCTGGCAGCCATGCCGCCAATGTCGCCGGAGACGGGCATGATCCGCACCTATATAGACTGGCTTATCGAGCTGCCCTGGACAGAAACAACAGAGGACAACCTGGACGTCAAACACGTCGAGGAAGTACTGGAATCGCGTCACTTCGGGTTGCCGAAAGCCAAGGAGCGTATCCTGGAATACATCGCGGTGCGTCGGCTGGCAGCCGATAAGATGCGCAGCCCTATCCTCTGCTTTGTCGGTCCGCCGGGGACCGGCAAGACCTCGCTGGGCCAGTCCATTGCCGAGGCACTGGGGCGCAAATTCGTGCGTGTCAGCCTGGGAGGTGTGCGGGACGAAGCCGAAATCCGTGGCCACCGTCGTACGTACATCGGCGCATTGCCCGGCCGCATTATCCAGACGATGCGCCGGGCCGGTACGATCAATCCGCTCTTTATGCTCGACGAGATAGACAAATTGGGTCTGGATTTCCGGGGCGATCCGGCAGCGGCGCTGTTGGAGGTGCTCGACCCCGAACAAAACCATTCCTTCTCCGACCATTATCTGGAGATACCGTACGACCTTTCAAAGGTGCTCTTCATTACCACGGCCAATATCCTCGACCCCATTCCGCCCGCTCTGCAGGATCGTATGGAGGTCATCGAGTTCCCGGGGTATATTGATGAGGAGAAACTCGAGATCGCGCGACGGTTCCTGATCCCACGCCAGCTTGAGGAGCATGGGCTGGGCAAAGATCAGATCGAGTTCACCGAAGGGGCGCTGCGCTCGATCATACGCGAGTACACCTATGAGGCCGGTGTGCGCAACCTCGACCGACGCATTGCTTCCATCTGCCGCAAGATCGCCCGCCGCGTGGCTGAAGGCGGCACCGCTCCGCGTCGTATCCTGGCCAGATCGCTGCCTCGCTATCTGGGGCCTCCTCAGTTTACCCCTGGCCTGGTGGAACAGCAGGATGGGGTCGGCATAGCCACGGGCGTGGCCTGGACTGAGGCTGGCGGAGACCTGATGCCTGTGGAAGTGGCGCTGATGCCCGGCAAAGGCAACCTGACGCTTACCGGCCAGTTGGGAGAGGTATTACAAGAATCGGCCCAGGCTGCGCTGAGCTACGCCCGCTCTCGTGGCAAAGAGTTCGGCATTGATGCGGAAGTTTTCGACAAGACCGACATTCACATCCATCTGCCAGAAGGTGCCATCCCCAAAGATGGACCCTCCGCCGGCATCACTATCGCCACCGCTCTGATCTCCGCCTTCACCGGCCGGCCCGTGCGCCACGACGTGGGTATGACCGGTGAGATCACCCTGCGTGGCCGGGTGCTGCCTATCGGCGGGGTCAAGGAAAAGATTCTGACCGCTCATCGGGCCGGGCTGAAGACCATTATCATCCCCAGGCGCAACAAGAAAGACCTGATTGATGTGCCGGCAAAGATCAGGCGCGCGCTGCATATCGTTCTGGTGGATAATATGGACGATGTGTTATCTTCAGCCCTGCTGGCTGCCGAACCCCAGGCGGCACCTTCATCGTCGCGCAGCCATCGGCCCAGGCGCAGGTCCCAGACACAGGGGACGGTCAAATAAATCGGAGGACGCCCGCTTGAAATCAGCCTTTCAGGCACTTCGCGTCAGGTGTCGGCACAGGCCGACGACCGGCATGAAGTGCCCGGGGAGGGCGGTTTCAATCGGCTGAAGCCCTGGCACTGAGCTACCCGGAAAAAGGAGTGGAGATGAATAGAGTTCTATCCTTCGACGCCGAAAAATGTGTGGGATGCCACATCTGTGAGGAGGTCTGCTCCGAAACCTGGTTCAAAACCACTGACCCGGAGAGGTCAAGCATTCGCATCCGCGAGGAGCAGCGCCAGGATGGGCTTATGCTGAGTGCTGTCTATTGTGTCCAGTGTGGCGAGTGTGTTAACGTCTGCCCTGTAGAAGCCCTCTACAGAGATAAAAGGGGCATCGTGCGCCTGCGGAAACAACTGTGTGTGGGTTGCCTGGCCTGTGTGGGCTTTTGTCCCTATCTGGCGATGTTCTACCACGCAGGACAGGCGGAGCCTTTTAAATGCGTCGCCTGTGGGAAGTGCGCTGATGAGTGCCCGGCTGAGGCTCTTGCTGTGGTGGAGGTCGAAACCCCGCGTGCCCCGGGTGTCCAGATATAAAGCTTCAAGGAGGAGGATATGAGAACCGTACTGGCTGATTACGCCTATACACCATCACCTGTGGAGCGGGGCTACACAGGCCGGACGCTCTATATCAACCTCTCTGACCGAACTATCGCCGCGAAGCCGGTGACCGACCTGATGAAAGAGAAGTTTATCGGTGGGAGAGGGTTTGGGCTTTGGTTGCTCTGGCACGGCGTGCGCGATGACACCCGCTGGAACGACCCGGAGAATGAAATCGTGGTTTCCTCAGGCCCGTGCGGGGGCACCACCCAATACCCGGGCTCCGGCAAGTCGTTGGTCGTTTCCATTTCCCCTCTTACCAACGTCGTCATTGACTCTAACGTCGGCGGACACTTCGGGCCGCTCCTCAAGTTCGCCGGGTGGGATGCACTGGAGATTCAAGGCAAGGCGGAGCGGGATGTCATCATCATTATAGATGCGCCTGCCGGGCGCGTGACCGTCGAAGAAGCGACCAATGTGCCCACGGACACCCATCTGGTTGCCAGATGGCTTCTGGAAGAGCTGGCACCGGGTGAAGAGGAGCGCTATTTCATCTCTTCTATCTCCTCCGGTAGCGGTGCTGAACACACACTCTGGGGCTGCCTGAACTTCAGCCTTTACGACCGCAGGAGGAAGGAACTACGCTTCAAGCAGGCCGGGCGAGGTGGCATCGGGACAGTCTTGCGCGACAAACGCATCAAGGCGGTGGTGGTGAAAAGCCTGCCCGTTAAGGGTGACTCCAATCATCCCGCCGATCCGGAGCGAGTTGCCCGTGCCGGCATCCGGCTGCACAAGGAGATCCACGATTACGATGACCAGCAATGCCGTATGCGCCACCGTGGTACATCGTACCTGGTCCAGATTATGAACGATTATGATCTGTTGCCGGTACATAACTTCCGCTTCGGCTCACACCCGGAGGCCCATCGTATCAACGGTAATGTATGGGAGGCTCGCTTCACCCAGGGCCTGCCCGATGGCTGCTGGTATGGCTGTACACTGAGCTGTTCTCATACCTCGGATAACTACACCGTCCGCACTGGCCCCTACCGTGGACAGACGGTTAGCGTGGACGGGCCTGAATATGAGACTATCGCCGGTGTTGGCTCTAACTGCGGCATCTTTGATCCCGACGCCATTCTTGAGCTGAACTTTTACTGCGATACCTACGGTATAGACACCATCTCCTTCGGCACCGGTGTGGCCTTTGTGATGGAGTGCTATGAGGCAGGCATCCTGGACAGGGAGAAAACCGGAGGGTTGGAGCTGCGCTTTGGTAATGCCGATGCTGCGATCGAGTTACTCCATCAGATGGGGCGGGGCGAGGGATTCGGTTGCATCGTCGGGCAGGGGGTGCGTCGTATGAAAGAGTATTTCGCCCGCGAGTACGGGGCCGACCCCGCCTTTCTGAAAGATATCGGTATGGAGGCCAAGGGGCTGGAATACTCTGAGTATGTGTCCAAGGAATCGCTGGCCCAGCAGGGAGGGTACGGACTGACCAACAAAGGGCCGCAACACGACGAAGCCTGGCTGATTTTTATGGATATGGTCAGCAATCTGCTTCCCACCTTCGAGGACAAAGCTGAGGCACTTCACTACTTCCCGATGTGGCGCACATGGTTTGGACTGTGCGGCTTTTGCAAGCTCCCCTGGAACGATATTGTACCGCCGGACAACAAGTACATGGACGAGCCGGCTAAGATCCCTGCGCACGTGCAAAACTATGTAGACCTATTTTCCGGTGTCACCGGACGGCAGGTGACCCGGGAAGACCTGATCACTATGTCCGAAGCGGTTTATAACTTCCAGCGCGTCTTTAATATCCGCCTGGGGTACGGGCTGCGCGATCATGACGATGTCCCCTACCGTTCCCAGGGGCCGGTGACCATCGAGGAATATCAGTCGCGAGCTGAGCGTTACGATAAGCAAGTGGAGCAGCTATTGGGTCTGAACCCCAGGGAAATGTCCGTGGAAGAGAAGCTCGCCGCGTTGCGCAAATACCGGGAAGAGCAATACGAGAGGCTGAAGGACGCCGTCTACGCCAGACGAGGCTGGACGAAGAACGGCGTCCCCACACCGGAGACGTTGAAGCGGCTGGGGATTGACTTCCCCGAAGTGCTGGCCGTGGTCCAGAAACATCTGTAGGCTGTGATCCGCGTCAATAACCGCGACGACATACCCTGGGAAGCAGGGATGACCGTCTCCAGTTTGCTGGAGCGGCTTAACTATACCTTTGCCCATATCATCGTCAGGGTAAACGAAGAGGTTGTCTCCCCGGAGGAGTATGCCACATATCTCATCCCAGATGGTGCAAAGGTGCTGGTGATCCATCTGATTGCCGGCGGGTGATCTCGCGACGCCGGGATTACCGGCTCACAGCAGGCCGCCGGAGCGATAGCTCGTTTCAGCAGCATGAGGTCAACGTGGTCGGGCACCGTGTGGAGGCGCAGAGATGACACGAACTCATCTCTGCGCCTGTGCGTTTCATACACAGCTCAGCGCAGTGCATCAGCGGAGTGATTCGGTGCGCACCAGAATTAACAGGGAGACACGCAGATGTTCAACTGGATTCTCGAGAATCGTTTGTTCCAACTGGCCCGGGAGGGAAAGCGGTTAACTCCCTGGTGGGCAGCTTTGCCCATTGGCTCATTGATACTGTTGTTATCCTGGGTGTTCAGTCTGCCGGTGGTATTGGCGTATGGCATATACAGTGGTGAGCATTGGGCAACGCTCTCGGAGCAACCATCTTTTGTCTCCGGCATGTGGCAGGTGTTGTTACTGATCACCTCGTTCGGTGGGGTGATCTTGTTGACCTGGTTGTGGATCAGGCTTTACGAGCGGCGTGCCTTCCACACCCTGGGCTTTGAGTATGGCAACATCCTGCAACGATACGGGCGCGGTCTGCTGATCGGCTTGCTGATGTTCTCCGGAGCGGTGGGGCTGATGGCGATCTTCGGTTTCCTCGCCTCTGAAACGAGCGCTTCAGGCCATCAGGGGCTGCTCGCTTTGGGCGGGGTGCTGATTGTCTTGCCCGGTTGGGTGGTCCAGGGCGCAGCGGAGGAAGTCCTGATACGTGGCTGGATGATGCCCGTGCTTGGCGCGCGCTACCGCCCCTGGATAGGGGTTATCCTGTCCTCAGTGTTCTTCGCCGTTATGCACGGCCTTAACCCTAACCTGAGCATTCTGGCACTGGTTAATCTGTTCCTTTATGGCCTGTTCGCGGCGCTTTACGCCTTGCGCGATGGTTCGCTGTGGGGCATCTGCGCCCTCCACTCGGTCTGGAACTGGGCACAGGGTAACATCTTTGGCCTGGAGGTGAGCGGTAGCGAGACCGGCAGCGGGACGTTGCTGAACCTGATGGAGGCTGGCCCAGACTGGTTTACCGGCGGGGACTTCGGTCCCGAAGGTGGCCTGGCGGTGAGCCTGGTGCTCCTGTGCGGGATAGCTGTGGTGCTTCTGATGAAAGCGCGCAGCAAGGCAGCCTGCTCGAAATCGCTTTAACCGCAAATGGAGCGCCGGAGCTTTACAAGGTGTTGGCTTTGACCGGTGCTATGTAACGGGTACGGGTGTATCTTGGAATAGCTGGCGTTACAGGGGGTTATCTTGCGGCCGGAAGGAATCAGACTTGACTACCGGGTTGTCACCACCGTTGTGGTCTCCACATTATTGCTGGTGCTGGAACATTACCACTTCATATTTCCCTACAAGTCGCTTGACCGCGTGCTCTTCTATCTGGGAGTGCCTTTGTTTGTGATTGTGGTGGTTTTCCGCGAGTCGCCTGCCAGCTACGGATTTCAGTTTGGAGATTGGAAAGCAGGGGCGATACTGACGGCCTCAGGATGTGGGGTGGCGGCTGTGGTCGCGCTGGTTACCGCACGGGGCGGTGCGATGCAACGCTACTACGCACCTCAGATCAACACAGCGCTCCCGTTGGTGCTTGATAACGCGCTGGACCTGATAGGGTGGGAGTTCCTGTTTCGAGGTTTCCTGCTCTTTGCCCTTTACCCGGTATGCGGCCCGTATGCCATCCTGCTCCAGGCCGTTCCGTTCACCCTGGCTCACTTCGGCAAGCCGGAAGTGGAGACGCTAAGTTGCATATTTGGGGGCAGCGCATTCGGGTATGTAGCCTGGCGCACACGTTCTTTCGTCTACCCGTACCTGATTCACTGGTTTCTGGCAACTTTCACGATCTTGCTTGCTGCAGGAAGGATTTAGAGCCTATCCTGAAAACGTAACCGACGTATCCCTGTGCGTCGGTATAAGCGGCATAGGGATGCCGCTTGTACGGTTCTTCGGACAGGGTCTTAGCAACTCGCCATAGACTTTCTCGATGCGTTCGACAATACGGGGCCATGCGTAAGACTCGGCCCAGCAGGCGGCCCGTTGCCCGATACGTCGCCGCAATGCCTCATCGCTCAGCAGGCGCATGATCTTATGCGCCAATGCCTGAGGATCGCGGGCCGGCACACGGTAGCCTGTACGCCCATGTTGGACCAGGAAAGCCAGCCCCCCCACGTCAGAAGCGATGACCGGTGTGCCACAGGCCATCGCCTCAAGCGCGACCAGTCCGAAACTCTCGTAGTCCGAGGGCATCACCACCATCTCGGCCGCCGAGTAATAGTACGGTAAGAGGTCCTGGTCTTTGGCTCCCAGGAACACAACCACATCGCTGATGCCCAGCTCCTCCCGCAAATTCTGCAGTCGTATCATCTCATCGTCCTCGCGAATGCGGTCAGGATCCCCCCCGATGATGGGTACACGCAGACGGCAGCGCAGTTGTGGAAGCCGCTTCACGACCTCGGCAATGGCCAGGATCAGATTGTCAATCCCTTTCAGTGGCTCAATGCGGCCCACAAAGAGGATGATACAGCAGTCATCGCACAGGCCGATGCGCTCCCTGGCATAGGCAGAGGGGATAGGGCGGAATCGCTGTGTGTCTATGCCGGGCGGGATAACCCGGATGCGGGCGGGGTCAGCGTCATACAGCCGGATCAATTGCTCTTTCTCCACCGATGTGGCAGCGACCAGGATGTCGGCGCTGTGGACGATGGTTCTTTCGACCGTGATGCGTCGCTCAGGCTCCCGCTCTTCAGCGCGGCGGGCCACAGCGTTCTTCATCTCTCCCAGTGTGTGGAACATGTGTATGACGGGGATACCCCAATGTTCACGTAACTCCAGCGCCACCGCTCCGGAGAGCCAGTAGTGGCTGTGAAGCAAATCGTAGCGTATCCCGTCACGCTCCGCCTGCGCCAAGACCCCTTCTGTGAATTCCGGCAGATAGTCGTAGACGAGGCGTCTGTCGTAGGGCTGTTCGGGGCCGGCGGGGATGTGGATCACACGCGCCCCACGGCCGAGATCGGTGCTGTTGATGCGAGGAATGGTCGGGTCCTGCGAACGGGTGTAGACGTCCACGTGATGCCCCCGCCGGGCCAGTTCACTCGCAAGGTCGCGCACGTAGACGTTCATTCCGCCGGTCTCTTTGCCACCCAGGGTGGCCAGCGGGCAGGTATGCACGCTCAACATGGCGATCCGCAGATTGGCCATTTAAGTTTGTTCCTCCCTGCAGCAATCAGATCCTCGTAT